>JGI24916J38487_100813_pt1 | contig 24027 bp, 12 predicted proteins | sample LinPfosmplate4_FD_38487 | JGI IMG/M metagenome (IMG submission 38487) | reverse complement strand
TGCAGGTCGACTCTAGAGGATCCCACTTGATTCTGGTAATTGAATCTGAATCCATTCTCCTTGAACAGAACCACTGTGATGTTGAACGGTCCCGGTCTCGGCACCTGTGCTGACACTATAAGTACCTGGAATGGTTGATGCCCATCCATGACCTGCACCCGTATTTCCACCCACTGGATTATTCTCATCAAAGGCTTCCCATGCGTTGTAGCTCGAAAATTGGCTACTTCTTGTTACGATATAACCTTCATATCCAGAACCCGTTTCTGCGGCACTCGTCAAAGCCACCCTCGGGTACTTAATAAGTTTCTTGGAGCGGGGAAACTCCGTGACCACGTTGGAGTTCAACTTGATGGAGGCTGTATTCGAGGTGTGGAGCATGTTCACGTTTGAAACGATGTTCAGGTCTGAAACGTTCCCAGTGATGAGCGCGTCCCCCACCACGTGTAAATTAGACGTGGGTCCGTTACCGTCGACACCGACCCCGAGACTTCCTGTGGTTGTATCGATTACCGTGTTTGACGAAGCCCCGACGAACGTGATCGTATCGACACTCTTGAAATCGAGCGTGCCTTGGGGTGTCGCGATGGGCATCGTATCTACTATGGAGGGAGGTTTTTTTAAACTGGAAAAGCCGTCGGACGGGACAAGTCCTACGGACTTGGAACTCTGGTTCTTACAAAGTGGGAGGCACTTTGGAGGAAAGGTCAACTGCTACGCAGCTGGCTGGACGGGCCAAACGGGGTTTTCTGGATCTTCCGTATTCGCGGGAAGGTCTCTAAGAGCTTGGCGATATACCTTCCATTCATCAATTTTTTCTTGTGGTAAGGGTGAATCTGAAATACTCACGACCCAATCACATTTTTGTAAGAGTGCATCTCGTTTTATTCGGAATTGTATGAGACTAGACTGAAGTACATCTTCCTTCACTTTATTTTTCTTTTCTTCGTTTAATTGTACTACGACGTTTCCATAATCGTCTCTGGAAATATCTACAACTTTAGGGTCTATACCCGAATCAAGTTTTACGAATTCCAATCTCGACGATCTCGTTTTAACATCTTCTTCTGTACCCTCGAAACGGTCAACAATTTCGAGGGTACCAGGTTCAAGACAAAAATACCAACTCGTCATTTTATATAATACTATATTCTTTTTTAACCTAACAATGCACCTTGGAAACAGTTTCTATAATATGCTCCGTGATTACCATTAATAAATGTAATATCAGTATTACTACGGGAACGTATATCTACGTATTGGTTAGCGGATAAGTTAACTATGTATACAGCATGTGTTTCATAATGGCTATCGTGTATAGGCATACCCTCTAAAATATCACGTCTTAAAACACCATCTACATAAAATGAGAAATACGCATCACCGAACTCGTTTGCTGTATCATGTGCAAGCACCGCAGCGAAAATGTAAGTTCCGGCTACGGGTGTTTTAAAACGTGACGTGGAAGTGTTGTAGTGTGAACCGATGTTATACGTTGTTGAATCGAACGTGAGTGTCGTCCCCGAACGACTAGTTGAATTATCCCAGGCATAAAAGGCGGGTCTGGATGGAGTAGTTACGATTCCATCATTTTCAATAATCATAGCTTGCGTTCCACCTTCAGCACTACCACCGGTTGCGTTCACATAAAACTGAAAGTCATCATAAGAAGTCAGACTTACTCCGTTTCCACCAACTTTCCTCCGTATATGACCGACATTAGTGTCAATGCTAAACTCACCACCTGTTGCATCATTCACATTTCCTGTTTGCACTCGTATTGTTCCAAGCACATCCAATGCCGTCCCGGGATCAGTCGTCCCAATCCCCACCCTATCATTTACAGAATCGACAAAAAGGGTATCTGTGTCGACGGCGACGTTCCCAGTCACAGTGAGTTCCCCACCAACCTCCACATTCGCAGTGGTCACGAAACCCGTGGTCGCGTTCGAAAACTGAACTGTGTGGGGTGTGACGTTCCCGTTGGCTGTCGTATTCGCGAGCGTGTGTGTCGTGGCGACAACCTCGACGGTCCCGAGAGAGAGGGTCCCACCTACACTGAGGTTTGAGGAAGTCGTGACCCCTGTCGTGACGTTCGTGAAGTTTACTGTCCCCGCGACATTGGACGCTGGAGGCGCAAACTCTATGGCACCCAGTTTCATCACATCGGTCATGACATTCCCTGAAACTTTTAGATGCGCGTTATTGATATTGAGAACCGAGTTCTCATTCGTCACGTAGTACGACATATCTACTATTTGGGGAGGTTTTTTTGAGTGACTTCGTCACTCAGATACGGGGGAGGGAACAAGTCCTACGGACTTGGGACGACGAACTTTAGAAACCTTTGGTACGGGTTTGTAAAGTTTGGGTCTGAAAGGGGCGAGTAACGTAGTTACTCGGAACTAAGAGGCGTTTTCAAGTGCATTGAGTCTCGCTTTAAGTGTTTGGAGTTCGGTATATATCTCCTGATTTGACTTGATGAGATAGGGTACGAGTTGAATATAGGCAACACCCGCTGATGCGGTACCCCACCCCGAATAATCCGGATCTTTTTGGGGATCATCGTCGACAAATGGTTTTTCCGATGGTATGTTTACAGGTTCCGCGTCTATACCTCTATTTCGCGTCGACACTATATACCGAAGTTCTGGCGTGTCATAATAAATATCTTGAGCTATCAAACCCGCTTCACGTTTTGGGTTATCGGAAAGTACATTAATCTCTTCGTGTTTATCGTAAACCTGTGGTTTGAGTTTCATGAGTGTTTCCGTAGCGTTCATTATATATTCTTCATTCGTCTTGATACGATCATCACTAAACACCGCATAATTTTTTACATACGTGGTACCCGTCCCTCTAGAAACTATAGATAAATCCTGATTGGTATTAGATCCAGTCGCGTAAATACCCGCATACCCAATACCAACACCTTGACTCTGGTTACTGTGTCTAAATTCGGACCCGTTACTATATTCTGCGCAACCAGATGTGACATAAATACCATTCCCACTCCCTTCCGTTCCACTTCTCGTTTCTGTCTGCACGTGTAATCTTCCTAACGGAGTATTCGTCCCGATACCGACGTTTCCGACACTAAATTGATATGAAGAACCCTGAAATATCATCGGGTATGAAAGACTGGTATTCGATCGATCAATCGATTGTATATACGCGGCATTCTGACCACCCGTTGTACTGTATCTCAAATACAAACCCTTACCAGCAGTTGTGCTCCAAGCTTCGCTACTCGACTGTAGATGTAGGTCGTGATTAACATGTAACCTCGTTTTGGGATCCGTCGTCCCGATACCGACATTGTCGGCGAAATACGCTTTATCGCTGTATAACTCAAATTTAGTCGCGGACGCTATTCGAAAACCAATTTTATTTGCGTTACTCGACCTACTTTTACCCGTCATGAACATGTATGGACTTGTATTATCTGAGCCGGCGTATATATTTATTAGGTCGTTATCAGCAGTCCTTCGTAAAGAACCATTTGCCCCGACCGCGATATCGCCATTCACGTGTAATAACGCACCCGGATCCGTCGTCCCGACACCCACATAACCATTGTTTTTAATAAAAACTCTCTCAGTTCCCGTTGTGAAGAATTTAAATCCCTGATGAGCTGAAAGTTGCATCAGTGGTGCTCCTGTATAGTCTGAATGATTTCTCCACATCAAACCATAATGTGGCATGGAATCACCATCATATGTAAAATTATCTGTAGGAACAACTGACAAAGATGATTCAAGGGGAATTTCAATATTCCCAGTAACATGTAATTTTGAAGTTGGATTATTAGTTCCGATACCGACGTTGCCTCCGTCGGCGATTGTCATGGCATGGGACATTGTGGCATCCGTCGTGTTACTTCTTGTGAAGAATGCTAGACGACCACGTGTGTTGGTTGAACCATCTTCGAGTGACGCTTTGATTGCGGCGTGAAATCCTGCATGACTACCAAACATTACAGCACCGCCACTACCCGCAGAACCATCATCACTTCTCAATGCAAGAACCCCTCCCATTGATCCAGTTTGGTCAAATGTTGTTTCAGACGTCTGTCCGATACCGTGTATCTCTAATTGAGCCGCGGGACTCGTCGTCCCCACCCCGACCCTAGAGTTGACAGTGTTCACAAAGAGGTTCGCCGTACCCACCTCCACGTTCCCACTGACAGTCAAGTCCTTTCCTACAGATACATTCCCCGTGGTGACGAGACCCGTGGTGGCGTTCTGAAACTCCACTGTGTGTGGTGTGGTGTTCCCCGTGGCAGTGATGGCCGAGAGTTCATGTTGTGCCCTGACTGTTACCGTGCCCATGGTCATGGTCCCCCCGAGTTCGAAGTTCGTACTGACGAAACAGTTCCCGAGGACGTGGAGATTTGCGTCTGGACTGTCCACACCCACACCGATTTTTCCCGTGGTCGTGTCAATTACGGCGTTCGATGTATTACCGACTCCCTTGAACGTGACCTTATCCACATCCGTGAATATAAGTTGACCATTCGTGGCCATATCTACTATTTGGGGAGGTTTTTTTAAACTGGGAAAAGCCACTTGATACGGGGGAAGTCCTACGGACTTGGGACGACGAACTTTAGAAACCTTTGGTATGGGTTTGTAAAGTTTGGGGGTGAAAGGGACAAAATCGGGTGGGTCACATTTTTTTAAGCCGGATTGTATATGGGACCATCGAATTTTATGTAATATTGTCCGGTGCTGACGCTCGGGCTAGTAATTCTTACTTGTATTTTTGCTGGATTATTACTTATTATAAGGGTTATATCCGTTACACCTGTTTGTAAATTCTTTTCAAGCACATTAAAACTACCTTGAAACGCTGAGTTCCAATAACTATAATTTACATGAAACCTTGCATATGCCCGCTGCTGACCGTAACCACCTCGGCTTATAATTACTTCAATAATACCCGCTATAATACCAACACCTGAGTCGAGGCCACTATGTGTGACTACATCCACATCGCGATTTCCATTATTACTGGTGTTTCCAGACCACGATTTTGTCTTCCACCCGACGAGTTGAACGCTACCGTCACCCATGAGTTTCAAGGGTGAAGTATGTGATGTACCATTTGTAGTCGTGCCATCATCAATATGAAAAGTCATATTATTCCCATTTCCTTTATTTCCCTCCGTTCTTGTTGAAATATAATGGTGACGATCACCGAAACCATTATTAGAGCGTCCAACACCCCGTACAAAATAAAGGGATCCTTTTTGAGTTGTATAATTATCGGCATCTGTCCCAACGACTACTTCCCCTTTCGCATGTAACATTTTACTTGGACTCGTCGTCCCGATACCGACGTTGCCAGAATTCATAATAGTCATAGCTTGTGCATCCGTACCGCCATTTAGAGTATGTAGGGATAATCCAGACCCGACACCTTGTGAAATAAATCCCTTTATTGCACCACCATACCCTGTACCCTTCTCAAATATTAAACCGGTGCTACTGACTCCAGTTGCATTTGCACTGCTATAAAGTCGTGCCATAGTCTTATCTGCAGCATCTGAGGTGGATTGGACATCAAGTAGATAATCCGGACTCGTCGTCCCGATACCGACCCTAGAGTTGACAGTGTCCACAAAGAGGTTCGCTGTACCTACTTCAAGGTTCGATGTGACGGAAAGGTCACCGTTCACATTGACACTCAAGGGTGTCGAGTCCATAGTGATATCCGTATCCGATGCGTTACTTTGTGTGTACCCAATTTCGAGTGTATCTGTCGATTCATCGAAAATCATGGCAACGTTACTGGACCCCGAGGGGCGTGTCATAACGAGACCGAGATCCCCAGTTCCTGGATTATCTTTCCCGAGTTCGATGATCGGGTCTTTAACCCTCAAAGTATCCGTATCGACTATGGTCTTCGTACCGAGTACGGTGAGATTACCCGTGACGTTCATGTCACCCCCGACATCAACATTCGCGGTGGTCACGAGACCTGTAGTAGCGTTGGTGAGTTGTATGGTATCACCGGTCGAAGCCCCCACAGCTGTCACGGCAGAGAGTGCATGGTACGCAGCTGCCGTGATGGTATTGATCTTGAGCGCACCCCCGACCTCAATGTTCGAGGTGGTGACGAACCCGGTTGTTGCGTTCGTAAACTGAACCGTATTGGATGTGACGTTTCCATTATTTGCGATTTGTTCGAGATTGGACGAAATACCTGTGAGTTTACTCCCGTCACCTTCGAAGTAGTCCGCGGCGACGTTTCCCGTGACCGTGAGTACGTTCGCATCTGCGTCACGAACGTAGAGGTTCGCGCCGACTTGAAGCGTGTTACTGGTGAGGGTGTGTACGTTCCCGATCCCGACGTTACTCGCGATGTAGACGTCACTGTTCGTTCCGTCTGACCACTGACTGAGCGTCCCTGTGATTGCGGATGGGGGGATAGACGTGAGACCCGAACCATCACCCAAGAACGAACCTGCCGTGACATTCCCCGCGACGACAATGTTACTGTCGACGACGAGACCCGTATTCGTGTTCGTGAACTGGACCGTGTTGGAGGTGGTGTTCCCGGCGTTCACGACATTATCGAGATTTAAGAGCTCATCTGTTGTGAGTTCAGACGTGACATAGATATTCCCACCATTCAATCTAAAGTTCTGGGCCTCGAGGTTCGAGGTCCTGAGTGTCGCATTCGTAATATCGAGGAAGCCTGTCGGTGAGTAAATCGGCATGCTCTCGTCTAGTATGAATGGAGGTTTTTTTAAACTGGGAAAAGCCACTTGATACGGGACAAGTGCCTCGCACTTGGGACTCTTTTTCTTGCAAAGTGGGAGGCACTTTGGACTAAGCGTTTTCGAGAGCATACAGTCTCGCTTTTATAGCGTCATTTTCTGCTTTCAATTCTTGTATGGCACCTATGGCGACAACGAATAAACCATTGTAATTAAGGGAAAGTGGGGTTTGCGTTTCAATTTCTTTCGTGTACCCACTAATACTTTGTGTATATGTTTGTTGTACTTCAGATGTTAAATTACTATACTGTTCCATAGAAATCGTATCTTCGGTAGATATGTACATGTAAACTGGTGTAGTATAAGTACTCCGTTCTTCCGTCGTTAGGTTGCTGTACTCCTCAAGAGATACAGTCTTCATCTCCATTTTAGTTTCTTCTCCACTTACGAGGAATTTGAGTTCGGGAATGTTATGAATATCTTGAGCGATAAAACCGAATTCGTCTCCGTATTTATATTCATCCTTCGCAGTTTCCCATTCTTCATCTGTAGGTATCCAAGTACCTTCTGATGGGTTTGGAAATTCCATAATCTTTTCATATTTCTGGGGTTTGAGTTGTGAAATTAAGGCGAGGGGGGCTGAAATATCTTCTTCATTGTATTTTATGCGGTCATCTGATGCACTCGATCCAGAACTTGTGTATCTTATAGTACCATTCACGTCTAATGTGTACGATGGAGCTGTCTGTTTGATACCGACAACACCGCGAACATACGTGACCCCGTTACTTCCCGAACTTGTATTTCCCCCCTTTACATAGAATTGGTCGTTTCCGTTCTCATCCTCACACATGATATAGTACGGAGAACCGGCATCGTTGTTTCCACCAGATATCAGTAACTTGATTTGATCATCCTGGTTATAAAGGTTTGTGTTGTGAGTTCCGCCGAGTGTGAGTTGAGCGTCTGTATATCCATTAGTCGCATATCCACCTACATCACCGATGATAGCATTTCCATTCACATGTAGCTTCGCATCTGGGTCAGTCTTACCGATACCGACGTTGCCGTCTTGGTTTTTTATAGTCAATACTGTAGTGTCCACGTCATTAAGCCTCTTTATAATTCTAAATGGAACCTCACCCGCACCCTGGTCGTCTGTATCGATTTTCCATCCATAATCATTGTTTGAGGAAGCAAGATAAATATGATCATTATCCTTGGGTCCTATATGAAGTTGAGCCTCCGGACTCGACGTCCCGATCCCGACGTTTCCGGTCTGATCTATTACCATAGCATCTTCATTTAAGACACCGTTAGTTGATGTTGTGAAACATAAAGCCCCATCTGGAAATCCATCATTGAAATGTTTTGAAGTAATAGATGCCACCTTACCATAGGAATCTGTAAATTGACTATCACGAGAATACCAACTAATTTCTCCTAGTACATTCGAGCGCGCATCCCAAGTAGCGTCACTACCACTAAAAGGATCTGTAAACCGAAGCTCCGGACTACCATTGACATTTTCAATTTCTAAATCCACTTGTGGATTCGTCGTCCCGATACCGACGTTGCCAGTAACGTTTTCTAAAGTAAGCGTTCCACCACCTGTATTTTGTATCGTAAAGTGACCATTTCCATCTTTAAACATCCGCGTGGAGTTAGCGTGACTACTCGTGAGTGTGATACCGTCATTTAGGGTATCTCCCTTTTGACGAATTCCTAAAACGCCACCAGTACTATTAACCGACACACTATCGTCACCGACGGTCAATTTACACGATGGATCGGTCTCACCGATACCGACGTTGCCCTCGAGATAGTGTTTATCGGCACCGGTCACGTATAGACCATAGTTGTTGGTGATGGTTGTTGTGCTACCGATGTGTCCTCCATAAAACAGGTACGAGTTTGTCACAGCTCCTCCATCCCTATCAAATTGTGACCGCACACCATAGGCGTCTGTACACGTACCAGCATTTATCTCATATCTAGCATCGACACCTATCATCCTATCCGTCAAACCGGTGCTACTTGTAGCCTTAAAGGACCTACCGAATACACCAATTATATTCGTGTTGGGTGCGGATCCATTATGCTGTCCCTGTGCGTCAATTCCGTATATGTTTGTGTTTTGATCTGATCCGTTTGCAGCCAATTCAGACCTCACCAAAAACCTGCCACCCTTTATGTCATCACTGTCACCGGTAACGTCAATGTCAACATCGATACCCCAAACTCTATGTTCTTCTGCGGGATTGCTCGATGATGTGCCACCACCAGTCGCAGATGAATCTAAGTTTATGTATAAACCTGTATTATTGATGTTACCTCCAGTAGCATCACTTCCCGAGAAGACACCGGTAATCGACGATATCTTAGTCTGACCAGCCGCTGTCGTATCATCCTTGTATATATGTAAAAGACTAGCGGGATCCGTCGTCCCAATCCCCACTCTAGTGTTGACAGTGTCCACAAAGAGGTTCGCCGTACCTACTTCAAGGTTCGAGGACACGTAGGCGTTCCCGACGACGTGGAGGGTAGCATCCGGTGTAGATGTCCCCACTCCAACCCTAGAGTTGACAGTGTCCGCAAAGAGGTTCGCCGTACCTACTTCAAGGTTCGAGGACACGTAGGCGTTCCCGACGACGTGGAGATTGGACGTGGGTCCATTGACATCGACCCCGACCCCAAAACTTGCGTTTACCGTATCGATGACAACATTCGAGTTCGCACCGACGAACGTAGCTTTGTTCGTATCCTGAAAGATCAGGTTACCGTTCGCGGCCATATCTACTATTTGGGGAGGTTTTTTCTTACAAAGTGTGAGGCACTTTGGAGGAAATGTTTATTGGGGAGGTGTGGGCCACGTGATACTGTTCCAAGTACTCACGTATGTACCATTTGGATCGATTGTTAGTGTCGAGGGTAAATCTCGCAGAGCCTGGCGGTACGTTATCCATTCAGTCTTCTTCTCTGTAGATAGCCCATTATCCGCAAACTGAGACCAGTCAGATTCAGCTAATTTTTTGTTACGATCCAAGCGTATCATATTTAAAAGTCCATCTCTTTTCTGTTCGTCGGTCAAAGATGGTGTAGGTTCATCCATTTACTCTAGCATAACATTTTATCTTTAACGCCTTAACGGCATTGCGATCACCTCCAAACTCAGAGCGCTTAGACTTTGTGGGGTTTTCATATATATAGACTGACGACCATAACTGCCACCAGAGTTATCACCGTCAAGTACGAATTCGAATGCACCTGCAGCACGATGATGATAATGCTGAGTCAGGGTGAGTGGTTCTGAGGGAGCGGCACTATATGTACCGTTACCATCACCATATGTATTGTATGACACTATACCTGAAGCATAACCGGTCCAATAGTAAGTCCCCACATTCGTTAAGGTTCCACCCCCCCATTTAATACGAATCGCGCATACACCACTTACAGTAGCAGGTAGAGCACTAAAATCACATACCTTATACCACTGTCCGGCGGTCATAGCACCCATCCCTGAATATGATCTCAGTACAGTACCATTGATGTGAATACCAGTACCGTGCACCTCTAAAGACGATTCCGCCGTCGTCGTCCCGATCCCGACGTTGCCAGCTGAGGTAATTCGCATTTTCTCCTCTTCATAATTATCTCGCAGGTTACCATTCGTCGCCACTTGAAATGACAGAAATCCATCTTCAGACCCGTCCGTGTTGTCTGCTATAGAACCACCTACGCGCCCGTATGTAAATTTTTCGTTGGCACTGTTTAATAACGCAAATGAGATGTTTGTCCCATAGTTAGTATTATTACGAGATCTCGTAACCTTTATTGATGATGTATCGCCATATATCTCAAGGTTACAATCCGGACTCGTCGTCCCGATACCGACGTTGCCAGTATTGGTGATAACCATTTTGGAATCGGTGATATCGACGTCGCTTAGGTCATTCGTCGTTTCCATACAAAAATGTAAATCTTGTTTACAGTAAGAATTGGGTGCTACATTCGATGAGATGATAGCACATTTACGTTGATTCGTCGGGGATCCGTTAAAGTAAAGAATTGCGTCACCACCATCGTTTCCTTGTGCTTGTATATGAACTTCGGCATCCCCAGAAGCTGCTGCTACGGTTAACGCATGACTGGGACTCGTCGTCCCGATACCGACGTTCCCAGCGCCATCAATCCTCATACGCTCTCCATCACCTGTACCACCATGTGTCTTAAAACGAAGTCCTATACTTGCACTGTAGGCTGCTTCACTCACACTTTCAATTGTTACGAATCTGCTATCACTATCATGCCTGAATTCTAAAATCCCACCAAATCCAGTGTCATTGGCTGCTGCACCGATACCACCACCACGACCGACCTCTAAAGTAGCACACACTTTAGATGCCATACTAGATCCATCCCATAAAGCACCTCCGAACGTGTTAAAAACACTCGAAGGACTCGTCGTCCCGATACCGACGTTGCCGCTCTGCCCCACGATGCGCATAATTTCACCGGGTCCACCACCACCGGAATTTCCGAATGCTATGCCATAGTCACCAGTCGAACCACTGGGATTAAACTCGATATATCCCTGTTCGGTGACGTCAACACGTCTCTGTAATCTCAGAGTAAAATCACCCCATCCAATACCAGCTCCAGTCTTTTCTTCAATAATTTCAAAATGACCCACACTCCCACCAGCAAATGCATTCTCGGTGTGAAATAACCTAGTTGTTGCCGATATCGCACTTGGTTCTTCTAGATGAAGTCTGGCATCGGGATTCGTCGTCCCGATACCGACCCTAGAGTTGACGGTGTCCACAAAGAGGTTCGCCGTACCCACCTCCACGTTCCCACTGACAGTCAACTCTTTCCCCACAGAGACGTTGCCATTCACACTGACATCTAAGGGTTCTGTAGCCGCTGTTCGCATAGTGATATCCGTATCCGATGCACTACCTTGTGTGTACCCAATCTCGAGTGTATCAGTAGATTCGTCAAAGATTATACCGACGTTACTGGACCCCGATGGACGTGTCATCACGAGACCGAGGTCCACGACGGGTGGTGAGGCTGTGTTATCTTTCCCGAGTTCGATGATAGGGTCTTTAACCCTCAAATTATCTGTATCAACAATTGTAGATGTACCGAGTACGGCCAAATTACCTGTAACGTTAATATCAGTCGCCGTGATGACCCCAACGTTCGCGGATCCGTGAACATCTAGGGTATATGCGGGTGCGTTCGTCCCCACACCAACTCTAGTTGTGGTCGTATCTACGAAAAGGTTCGCCGTACCCACCTCGATGTTCGAGACAGTGTTGAACGCTTTCGTGGGGTTGTTGAAGTTTACGGTAGATGCGGTGTTCGAACTCATCACGATATCGATCTGGTCAAGGTTGAACGTCGATGCGTACACGTTCCCACTCGTCACCCTGAGGTGGGCATCCCTGATATCCAAGAACGTGTCGTTTCCGTTCATTTCTACTATTTGGGGAGGTTTTTTTGAGTGACGAAATTTGTTTATTGTATCGCCTTGAAGGTTATACCGTCAAGAGAAAACCAAGCATTACCACCCCCATTGTGGTAAACCTCGCCAGTTGGTTTTACATCTACACGAGCAACATTAGTGGCATCACTTATGGCTACAAACAATTCTTGTTTCGTAGGTCGAAATCCTACAGGTAAAGTAAATATAGTAGCACTAGTTGTTCCAAGCTTCACCAACCCTCTTAAACGTACGATACCATCTCCATCCCTGTAATACCCAGCAGAATTATAGTTAGTCGAATAATTCACCCACGAATTCTCGAATGTGGGTGTTATCCACGTATAATAGTTTCCGTTTGTTGGTATAAATTTAAGATAACCATAGGTATCACCATTACGGACGGCTAACAATAACCAGTTGGAATTCGGTTTCCATGTCGAATTCGTATATGACGTTATTACATACTGTGAGTCTACTGTGCCAGGACCTTGACCTGGTGTGACGACGTACCACAACGCTTCCCATGTTCCAATTGGAAATCCGTCTGCCGTGGTTGTTGTAGTTGTACTACCCGACGACCCAGAATATTTCGTAATAGATGTGCCAGACGCGGGTACATATATATTCATATAACCATCTGCACCAAATTCATTATTTTCTACAGGGATCGCGATGATTCTATGAACCCACGATAAATGCGTCCCGGTCCACGTAACTAAACCTGCACATGTTAAGCTATACTGAGCTTGAAATCCGGGTGACGCTATCCCCCCGGGAACGTCTAAAGGTGCGCTCGGATTCGTCGTTCCGATACCGACGTTGCCACCACTTGTTATCGCGAGATGTGTTTGGGATTCCAATTCACCATCGGTTATACCTAACGCGTCCGAGCCGCTGGTTGAGTTATTATTCACCGCTATCCCAAAATATCCAGCCGTTCCATAGAAACCACCCGTATGCTTCCAGTATGTAGCAGCATTTATGATATTATTCGCATTTCTTCCGGAATATCCCATTAGTGCATCCCCCCCCGTAAGCGTTTCATTACCTATGTTAAAGTGTGTCTGAAGGTGTGTAGTTGTTGATGAACCAATAGTTATATCTCTTTTGACATCGAGAGCGTGCAACGGCGTCGTCGTCCCGATGCCGACGTTGCCACTCACCATCACATTGGAATCAATCCTCGTAAAAGGTGCGGGTGTCACCTGAACGAGACCCGTCGTGACCATAGCAGAACCAGTGTTTGTTGGGTAAAAGGTTACATTCCCAGAACGTTGCTGCACCTCAACGCGCCATATTACATTTTGAACAGAGGCTATACTATACCCAAACCGCACAACCCCTGCTGTACCACCTGAGTGCAAATCACCTGCATTTGTTCTATACACAACGGGGGTAATGGGTCCAAGTTGGTTTTTGTAATCGTATATCAAACTGAAATTCGCCGCATTAGGTCTTATATAGAAAGAATATTCAGCATCACCTAAACTTCCACCTTGTCCATATTTGATGTAAACTTTGACGTGTATGTTATTCGAACTCGATGAAGTACTCATATCCAGGTATCCAATTTCATTTGCGTTTGCACTTGCAGTACCCGTGAATACGGTCGTATTGGTGTTATCGTACGTAAATTTACTTCCACTGACCGCCAGGTTTGAGGACACATACGCGTTACCTTCAACGTGGAGGGTAGCCTCGGGTGTTGTCGTCCCCACCCCCACCCTATCATTTACAGAATCGACGAAAAGGGTATCTGTGTCGACTGCGACGTTCCCAGTCACAGTGAGATCACCCCCAACCTCCACGTTCGCAGTGGTGACGAGACCAGTAGTCGCATTCGAAAACTGAACCGTGTTTGAAGTCACGTTTCCGTTTTCGACAATTTGGTGAAGGTTCGATGCGATACCGGTTACGTTACTCACGTCACCGTAAAGGAACGCAGCAGTGACGTTCCCCGCGACGACGATGTTACTATCGACGACGAGACCCGTCTCAGCGTTCTGAAACTCGATCGTGTGAGGGGTGGTGTTCCCCGTATCAGTCACAGAGCTTAGGGGATACGACGGAACAATACCAATTCCACCGAGGGTCATGGACTCGGCTGTGAGGTTCCCGTCAATCACGAGTACGTTGGATCCATCATCATCAATATAGAGGTTCGACCCAACACTCAAGTTGTGTCCCGGATCGGCATTTGAAATGCCGACATTACTGTTGATGAAATAGATTTCACCCTCAGCGTTCGTACTCCAAACACCACCTGACCCACTCGGGAGGTTCGTCAAAAGACTTCCGTTACCCACGAAGTAGTCAGCCTTCACATTTCCCGTGACCACGAGAACGTTAGACCCATCATCATCAACATAGAGGTTCGAGCCAACACTCAAGTTGTGTCCCGGATCGGCATTTGAAATGCCGACATTACTGTTGATGAAATAGATTTCACCCTCAGCGTTCGTACTCCAAACACCACCTGACCCACTCGGGAGGTTCGTCAAAAGACTTCCGTTACCCACGAAATAATCAGCCTTCACATTTCCCGTGACCACGAGAACATTGGACCCATCATCGTCTACGTAAAGGTTCGAGCCAACACTCAAGTTGTGACCCGGATCAGCGTTTGAAATACCGACGTTACTCGCCGTGTAATAGATTTCACCATCTTCCTTTTCCTGCCAAACACCGGCTGTTGGTAGATTTGACAATGCCGAACCGTCACCGATGAATTTCAGCGCGTGTACGTTACCAGTCGCGACTAAACCAGTCGTCGCATCGGTAAGTAAAATCGTGTTAGACGTGACATTACCGTTATTCGCGATTTGTTCGAGGTTCGAGGCGATATTCGTTAATTCCGAACCGTCACCGATAAATTTAAGGGCTTCTACGTTACCAGTCGCCACTAAACCAGTTGTCGCATCGGTGAGTAAAATCGTGTTAGACGTGACATTACCGTTATTTACGATTTGTTCGAGGTTCGATGCGATATCGGTCAATTGCGCACCACTGCCAACAAACGAAACAGCTTCCACTGTACCCGAAGCCACGAGACTCGTCCCCGTGTTTGTAAACTGTACCGTGTTCGAGGTTACGTTACCGTTATCCGTAATCGCTTGTAAGTTCGATGCGATGTTGGTGAGTTGAGAGCCATCACCCTTGAAACTGGAAGCCTCGACGTTCCCAGAGGCGACCACCCGCCCCGACACGATAAGTTCTGCTGCCGGAGAAACACTCATACTACCACCCATACCAGAGTGAACTGTGCAGTAGTAATAAAGTGTTGAAGGAGCACCGGCTGGAACCGTGAACTTTAGGTGATTCGCAATACTCGTATAGTCTGTGCCTGTGGTATAATCACTCGCAGGAATTGAACCAGAACCATTTTGCGCACCACCCCCGTCAGCCAAGGTAGCCAGTCTAAAAGGGTGCGAGGTCCCGGGATTTGTCAAATCAAAAAGATACGTCTGATTTTCGTGTAATTCGAGTGAAAGTTGCTGAACTCCATCGATATAAAAGACACCACCACTCGCCGTCACAACAAACTCTTTCGTGGTTCCTAGTGTAGCTGCGTTACTTATTAAGGCTGTAGTCGATGTCACGTTCCCGGAGACCGTAACATTCCCTGAGGCTGTGAGTGAAGTGGTCGCGTTCGTGAACCGAACCGTGTTCGATGTCGCGTTATTGACATTAACGACATCGTCGAGAGTGAGTAAGGCCAGGTTTGACCATATATCCACGTTCGAAGCCTCGAGGTTTGTCACACGTGGTTCTAATGCGTCGATGCGCCCAGAATTGGAAGTCATATCCGTTCGTAACCCCGTAATAAGAGTTTCTTGAACCGTATTTGCGGCTTCGAGAACCGCGATACGCGTAACGTTCGATGCGAGGTTTGACCAGATATCCACATTTGATGTTACGAGCTCTGAAACACGTGCGGCGTTAGAGGCCACATCGGCTTCTATCGCAGTGATGAGGTTCATTTGAACTGTATTCGCATCTTCAAGGTCCGAAACACGTGTGGCGTTAGAGGTCATATCGGTATCAAGGACCGCGATACGCGCAGCGTTATCTGAAAGATCATTGGTCAAAGTGGTGATTAACCCCGCTTGGACTGTATTAGCATCTACGAGGGTCGTAATACGCCCGGCGTTATCCGAAAGATCATTCGTTAACGTGGTGATTAACCCCGCTTGGACTGTATTAGCATCTATGAGGGTCGTAATACGCCCGGCGTTATCTGAAAGATCATTGGTCAAAGTGGTGATCAATCCTGCCTGGACTGTATTCGCACTTTCGAGTGTTGAAATTCGGGTCGCATTAGAAGTCACGTCGGTCTCGATAGCGGTTATCAACCCTGCCTGGACTGTATTGGCATCTACGAGGGTCGTAATACGCGCAGCGTTATCCGAAAGGTCATTCGTTAATGTAGTAATCAAACCTGCCTGGACCGTATTCGCGGTTTCCAGGTTCGCAATTCGTGTAACATTCGATGTAGCGTCGCTCGCGAGAGCAACACCCGTGAGTGTAGAACCGTCACCGTAATAACTACCACCCGCACCGACCGTCATATTGTTCTGAACATGAAGTTGACCGAGGACATTCACGTTAATTTCGTTCACTGTATCATTTGTTATATCGGTCGCTTCAAGTGTGTCTTGTGTATACCCGATCGTGAATGTATCTGTCCCTCCATGGTGTACGAGTGCAACATTCGCGGTAGGACGCTGCATGAGAATACCCACATCGGTTGTGGATACTGTGTTATTATTAGCGATCCCTATGATCGCATCATTTATCAACGTTGTTTCCGATTCGATGACGAAACGATCCCCCCGCATGAAAATATTACCCGTGACTTCAAGATTTGAACTGATAATAGTCGAATCGGACGTTTTCGTAATGAATGTATCATCTAAATCCGTTCGGAGACCCGAAAGTAGACCAGCATATACTGCATCAGTGGATTCTAACACGTTCACGCGTGAGGCGTTATCGCTCAGATTTGTATCAAGGTTCGTAATACGCGCGGCGTTATCCGCGACATCGGTTTCAATGGCGGTGATCAAACCTGCTTGAACAATGTTCGCCGCTTCGAGGGTCGTGATACGCGCAGCATTACCGGTGATATCAGTTTCAATAGCGGTGATCAGACCAGCTTGGACTGTATTGGCATCTTCAAGGGTTGTGATACGCGCAGCGTTATCAGTTACGTCGGCCTCTATGGCAGTAATTAACCCTGTCTGAACCGTATTCGCCGCTTCAAGGGTTGTGATACGCGCAGCGTTATCAGTCACGTCGGTTTCTATGGAAGTGATTAATCCAGCTTGGACTGTATTGGCATCTTCAAGGGTTGTGATACGCGCAGCGTTATCAGTCACGTCGGTTTCTATGGCAGTGATCAAACCTGCTTGAACAGTATTCGCCGCTTCGAGGGTTGCGATACGCGCGGTATTGGATGTTACGTCCGATTTAATCGACGTAATTAATCCTGCCTGTACTGTATTCGCGGTTTCTAACGTGGTAATTCGAGATGAATTGGAAGTCACATCGGTTCGTAAACCCGTTATTAATCCAGTTTGTGTCGCGTTTACAGTTTCAATATTTGCGATGCGCGCAGCATTACTTGTCATATCAGTCTCAAGGGCAACACCCGTGAGGGTCGTACCGTCTCCGAAATAACTCCCACCTGAATCGACAGTCATGTTATTTTGTGTGTGGAGGTCACCGAGGACGTTCACAGTGATCTTATTGGCCGGATCATTTAGTATTGTCGTATCAGTCGCGGTATTTTGCGTATAGCCAATCGTGAATTCTTGTGCGTACGGATTACCCGATGCGCCGTGGTGTATGAGACCGATGTTTTTCGTGGGGTACTCCATGAGAATACCCGTATCGGCACCACTTAACGTGTTATCATACGCAATACCGACGATACGATCCTTCACTTCAAGGGATTGTGAGTCGATTTTATAGGTTTCTCCGCTCATGAGTATGTTTCCCGTAACTTCAAGGTTTGATGTGATCGAGACCTTATCCGTACCCTGAGTGATATGAGAGTCGGTGAGTGTGTTATCTCCGTCTATATAGGGTACACTTCCGGATGTGAGACTAGCCACGGAGAGTTTATTTCCGACATTAACATTACCGGTCGTGATAATACCCGTATCTGGGTTTGTAAACTGAACCGCGTTCGATGTGACGTTTCCGGTATTTGTAATTTCTTCTAAATTCGAATCGAGCTCAATACCAGTGAGAAGTGAGCCGTCACCTTCGAACCTTGTCGCGTATACGTTGCCGTTTACGTGTAGAGTCGCATCTGGACTGGCCGTGGTTATACCGACCCTATTATTTTCAGTATCGACGAACAAGTGCGAGGACCCAACTTGTAGATTACTCGCGATGTCGACCTTCCCTGAAAATATATGGCTTGTCGTCGCGACCATTTATATTAGCTTAGATAAAATGTATACGAACTTATAGACAATGGTCGTATGTTAGATAATGGTTGACTTTTCAGATGAAAACGAAATTATAAAATTCGTCAGATCGAATAGATGGTTAAGTCTTGATGTAAATGGGTATAGATTACTTCGTTTGAACTGGGTTACTACGTTATTGGCATCAATTGTCATGTGGAGTTTTATCACGTGGAGTTTTATAGATACGACAGGTGCTTCGAGTGAGCTTTTACAATGGAAATCCTGGTTGTCTATCAACTTTACATGGTTTTACATATTGACACGTAATATCTGGTTGATTTTCGTAATTGGATTACTGTTTACAAAATATAGACATATCAAGCTTGGTAAAGATAACGAAAAGCCTCAGTTCTCGGATTTATCCTGGTTTGCGATGTTATTCTCCTGTGGAACGGGTGTCAGTATGTTTACATACGGTGTAGCTGAACCCATGTGGTTTTACCGTTACAATGCACATGCGTCAAAAATTCCATTTGTAAATGATGATCAACGCGCACAAATGGCCATGATGATGTCTAATTATCAAACGGGTTTACACGGTTGGGTACCATACGTGATTGTCGGTCTTCTTTTAGGACTTACGACATATCGACAGGATAGACCAATGTCGATGCGTTATGCGTTCCAGCCACTTATCGGTAAGGCTGTAAATGGTTTTGTAGGTGACATTATAGACTCTATTACCATCGCATGCACTACATTTGGTGTCTGTACGTCACTTGGTCTCGGTGCTGGTGCGATAGGTAGTGCACTTAATCGTATCAATTCAAGTATCGAACCTGATACACTTAATACCAAGTTATGGATTGTATGGTCTATCACAGCTGTCGCGTCCGTTTCTGTACTTACGGGTCTTAGAAATGGTATTAGAAATCTCGCTAAGATGGCACTTTTCAGTGGTATCACCCTCGCATTAACTCTCATGTGTGCAGATAATCCTGGATTTTTATTGAATTCGTTTGTACAAACATCTGGACATTATTTACAGTGGCTCACCACACTCGGGTTCAATACCGATACATGGGGAAGCTTTACTGGACAGCTTACAGATAAAGGTAACTGGGAACAACTCACGTGGGGAAATACTAGAGAGACTGAGATTGTAAAATTGTCTACATTTGACGACACGCGCCTTGATGATGATCTTATGAACGATTCGTGGGGTAATCGATCTCCCCATAATTTCATGGACATGTGGACCGTGTTTTACTGGGCGTGGGGTGCTGCATGGGCCCCATTTGTAGGCTCTTTCATAGCGAGAATTTCGCGTGGGAGAACTGTAGGTGAAGTCATTAAAGCTGCTTTATTCACGACTGTTGCATTCTTATTTTTCAATAGAAACATTTTTGGGACACTGGGTATTAAGATGCAACGCACTGCAGAATATGCACTCGGCGCAAATGCTGATATTGCCTGGGTAGACGGTTCTGTTAATTGTACCGCCCTTGGATACACAGGTAAACAGCCAGTAAGCGAGACTGCGATTCAATTGGCGCAAGAGGGGTACTACGCGCTATCATGTCGCGGGTTTGCCGACCAGATCTTAGATATTATGGAACCGTACAAGGGACTAACCAAGTGGCTACAATTACTTGTTCTTACGAGTGTACTTTTGTATTTCACAACATCGTCCGACTCGGGGTCGTATGTTGACGATCTCATCGCGTCACAGGGTTATTTAAACCCCCCACCTATTCAGAAAGTGTATTGGGCTGTTACAGAGGGTGCACTCACACACGCACTAATTGTCAATGGTGGTATAGATGTATTGAAAGGGGCTACAATTGTTTCCGCATTTCCCTTTACGATCATATTATGCTTTCTATGTGTTGCTCTCACACGTACACTGAAGTTGGAAACGGATGACCCAGATATAACAAGTGCGCGAAAAGGTTTCAATACGGGTATATTTGATATATTCGAAGGATTTAAACCCGAAACGGCAGATCCAAACACACCCACTCCAAGAGAGTGCATCGGTACGCTCATCACGGGTACGGTATTTCCTTTCAATGGGATTAGAACCGTGTCTAAAACATGTGGTGCGACTGATATGAAGGCGACTGTCACTGCATCAGTGGTTACATTTGCGTACGCCACGTGGATTGTTCTTCTATCAATTTCAGGGGTTTCTAACGGCGCTCATGCGATGGCATGGGTTTCGTACATAATTTTTGGTTCTCTTGTTGCTAAAATGAGAATGGATTTACGCAACAAAACAAATATTTACGGTAACGCAGTCGAAGACCTGGTTACATCATTGACAATGTATCCGTTCGCAATTGCACAGATGGTTCATGAAAGTGAAACTGGTGACAAAATTGCTTAAAAATACATTGCTCTAATTTCATTTTTATATCGTTTTAAAATATGCCCTCTTTTAATTTTGTTCGATGCAGTCAAATCATTAGCTTCGATCGTAAAGAGTATAACTTTTTGTATTCTTTCCGATTTGGAATTTGATAAGTGGTTGTTGTAATACTCAACGTGTTCCATCGCTCGCGAGATGTCACCTCCTACTTTCATGGACAGTAATAAACCCAAATATTTTTCACCGTGACCAACGAGAAGTACATTTTCTATGTCATCACAACTATTGCGTATACATGTTTCTATTGGTTCTGGCACAATTTTATGTCCAGTTGAGGTGATAATTAGGTCATCTAAACGTCCAATTATTTTAATATGTCCAGTTTTGTGTATTTCACCAACATCACCAGTATGAAACCAACCATTTTCATTTACACATTTTTTACTCTGACCGTAATAACCCATCGTCACTTGTCTTCCCCTAAAACACAATTCACCCGTTTCATCATCTAGACGAACCTCTGTACCTTCTACCGGTACCCCAGAATAACCATCTATAAAGAAATCTGGACGTGACACAGTCTGTACACCCATTAATTCTGACATACCGTACGCACCCAACACGTCAAATCCTATACTTCCGAAATACTTTAAAGTTTCTAAATTTGTGTAAGCGCCACCAGTCAGTGGTAAGTTTATTTTATCAAGACCGATCTTTTCAAGAATATGTTTGTGCATATACTTTCGAGCTAGTATATCAATATTTGCCAAAAATTTATACCCACCGGCTTGTCTATTTTTATGTGAAATACTACATAATTTTTTCATATTCCGATGAAAAAATCCATTGAGGTTATGTTCAATTTTTTTACAATCAATTTCTATTCGCTCCCACAATCTCGGTACACAAAATAGCATAGTAGGACGAACTTCGATTAGTGTAGTACTGAGAGAACCGTTAGAAAAAAATAAGGTAGCCTGTTGACCACGAGTTATACACATTAGGGGTACGATCACATCGTTCATGAGTGCGCCTATATGCGACATGGGTAAATGTGATATGACACGCATGGGCTCGGAGAGTAATATAGGGTTATTTTCGATGTGTGCATTCGCGGAAAATACTAAATTATCGTGTGATAACATCACTCCCTTGGGATTTCCCGTGGTACCCGAAGTATAAATAATTATACAACAGTCATTCGGTTGAGGTTTCGGTAAACTTGGATACGGTTCACATCTCCCCATCGAATTGAAGCGTGACCACGAATTATCGTCATACATGATAACGACGGTATCTACCAAATCTCGCACCATCTCGTATCGCTCACGTGAATCTACAAATATTACTTTACTTCGGGTTTGCTTGACTACATACTCACACATTTTCGTTGAACTGTTGTGATACACTATAGACGCTCGCCCACCCGCGAGTAACGTTCCTAGGAGTACGATAACCTGTCTAGGTGAATTTTCCGTAAATAGTATCACGTCATTCAACTCTAGATGGAGTAATGAACACGCCACATCCACACTCTGCTTATATACATCATCTATAGACGATTCGATTCCATCACCCGAGGTCATGAATATAGACTTCGGGTGATGACGGTGTGCGGTATGCAGTAATTCCGCCATCTACTATAACATTCAGACAATTAATTTACAAATTTTATCACATCATACCAATACTCGTCACCATATGTTATTTTAGATGGACCCACAACTGTAAATCCTAAATCTTTCTCCATCCAATCTAGATATTGTGGACGGGTAGCTGTAGAGTAGAAATCGACTTTAATACCACTTTCTGGTACTAAAGTCCTGTAGTAATAGTCAGCTATACTTTTACCTATTCCTCGACCCTGTAAGTCTTTTCTTACTGATATGGAGAATACTGTCAGTGTATCTCCGGTAGGGTCGTGCCCTTTCTCAATTTTTTCATTCGTCATCTTAGCCCCTTTGATTAAACCTCCATACATGGCCCCTATCAAGTTCCCATCCTTGTCTTTGACGACTAATGAAAGTTTCGGGGCGGCGGTAACAAGCTTCTCAATAAAATTGGGTGACGGTCGTTCATTATTGGTGTTGTATACAACACATTCCAAATCTATTACCTTTTCAATGTCATCGGGTGTTACGTGTCCGAGTGTGCAGTCGGCGAGGGGATTTTCATACGTTTCATCTATCTGATTAGGGTCGTACACAGATTGACGAGTCCACAAATTACAAACCCATTTCGTTCCCGATTTGACCCGTTCTCCACCGTGTAGATAATACGGGTCTAAATCACCATCTTTATTAAGACAACTGAATTTCAACATATCCCCTTTATTAAGTTTGTATTTACGACCCATATTAGGAAAACTCGTCTCCCCACCTTCATATTCGTTATTTAAACAAAATATCCGAGTCTTCTTACGTTTATTGGTGTGTTTTTCTGTTGCATCCTGATGTGGGCGGTAAATCCCTCCCAACTTATAACGCAATACCTGTAAATTTTCACACTTGTCCCAATCATCTTCAGATATAAATCTACGGAATATTTTTTCAAGTTTCGGGTCGGTCTTAATATCAAGCCACGTCGTTTCACTCAATCGTACATTGTGATTTATATGTCCAGATGGACTGAGAACTGACCATTCTAAATTAGGAGTTGCTAATTCCCTAATGTAGTCACATTCATCGTCGGTGAGTGCATTAGGTGTTACCCATGGGATATCATAAGGGAATACCATATCTACAATACATTCGGATTTTTTTAATACACATTAAACCTATCCGTTCTTTGGAAAAACTTCTGCGGTATGACATTCTTTTCACAGCAATCACACCAATCAGCCCAATCCCAGAATACATGTTCACCTATAGGAATATTGTGCGTACTTGTAATGAGACACATCCACACATCCTCGACGATATCAGTCTTTACGGCGTGCTTGGAATGGTCTGTACGTATAAACTTTCCACCCTCTTCTATATGGTGAGAACCGTGGGATCCCCGGGTACCGAGCTCG
>JGI24916J38487_100701_pt1 | contig 26502 bp, 36 predicted proteins | sample LinPfosmplate4_FD_38487 | JGI IMG/M metagenome (IMG submission 38487) | reverse complement strand
TCGAGCTCGGTACCCGGGGATCCCACTTCGCTTCGAGCGTAAGGGTGATCTCCTCGGCTACACCTACTTCACCTCGATCAACAACGCCTCCAACGCCTGTGAGGCCCTCGACTGGTCGACCATGATCGACAAGGTTGAGCTCCTCGTGGGTGGCCAAGTCATCGATGATCAGGATGCCTTCTTCACCAACAAGATCGCCCCCAATCTCTTCGCGACCGGTCTCGCCAAGTCCGTCGCGGGTGAACTCTATGATGGCTCCACCGCCGCCAAGTTCTACCCCCTTCGCTTCTCCTTCTGTGAGAACTGGCAATCGGCCCTTCCCCTCGTGGCCCTCCAGTACCACGATGTCGAGCTCCGGATCCGGTGGAAGTCCCATGCCAACGTTGACAGTTCGGTCCGTCGTGTCGAGTGTCACGCCAACTACATCTACCTGGACACCGATGAGCGTGAACTCCTCGCCCGTGAGCCTCGTGCGATCCTGATTACCCAGGTCCAGAAGTCCCTGGCGTCCCTCGGGCGTACCCAGGAGTTGAACTTCAACCACCCCGTCAAGTTCCTCGCCGCGAGCAACGTCGCTGCCGATAGCGTCAACACGGCGGCCAACCGTGTCAAGCTTCAGATCAATGGTACCGATGTGACTGATTTCAAGTTCATCGACCCCCACTACACGTCGGCGACGTCCTACTACCATTCGCCCAACGCCAAGGCGGACGCGTCCCTGTATTCCTTCCCTTTCTGCCTGGACACGTCCAAGCTCCAGCCCACAGGGTCCCTCAACTTCTCCCGCCTCGATTCGGCCCGCATCGTCAGTGAGACGACGAGCTTCAAGGATACCATCTACGCGGTCAACTACAATATTCTCCGGGTCGAAAATGGTATGGGTGGCTTGATGTATTCTAACTAATTGTCCGTACCGTAACATAATCTTTACTACTAGTAAAATGAACTTCTGGTTGATTGTCTTTTTACTAGGAGCTGTTTTTGTATTGACCTATAATCCCAAGTCCAGGACACTCGAAAAAATCATAGAGGTCCAGCCCAAACAGGAACAATGTGAAGCTGAACGTTTCCAACGCCTCCAGTTCATCGGTGGTGAAGATGCCTGTACCCAGAAGGGCAAAACAAACATGGGTGCAATTATTTCCGCTTAAAAGAAATAGACATCTATTACACATAAGATGTTTGCTTTTGACCGTGAAACGATGCTTATTGCCGGTGTCATCATTTGTTTGGGTGTGATGGCCTACATGTTTAACGATATGAAGAAGACGAAGGAGGATGTCTTCGCTGTCAAAACCTTCTCGATGAACCTCATGAAGAACTTGACGATCGAACCCGTGGAGCCTCCCGCGGAGAAAAAGCCCGAGGCCGAGGAGAAAAAGGAGGAATAAACATGTTCGCTTATTATAACTTGCTAAATGAGCAATGAAGAAATACAAGGCGATCGCTATTCCAGTCACATTTGAAGACGATCGACCACGGTTCTTGACCGTACGAGATCGTAGATTTAAGGATTGGATTTTTGTCACAGGGGGGTGTCGGCGACGGGAAATCTATAATCCATTGAGGTGTGCCCTCAGAGAGCTTGAAGAAGAGACACGGGGTGTTGTCTCGTTGAAGAAGGGGGAGTATACAGAGTTTAGTTTTATACACAGGGAGAGTCCGACGGTAGAATTAGTTTATAATGTCTATGTCTTCTTCGTCAACTATAAGCGGACCGATCAGCAGCAGATGATCAAAAAGTTTAATGACGAAAAGACAAAGACGAATTTGAAAAAAATCAACAAAGAACCCATCAAGAAAACCTACGATGAAAATGATTTCATGAGTTTCGATACTCTTGAAGAGTTTAACACTCGTAAACGTTGGGATCTCATCATTCGTAATGTCATACAAAACCCCGAATTCTATTCGTGTGTGACTTCACTTAATAGAAAAACCTTCAGTATAAAATAGAATGAAGTCAAAGACTTACATCTTGAAGCAGATCAGAGATCTTCTTATTGATAACAAAGCATACACTGAACGTCGTGCCGAACAGTACGTAGAGAGTGTCAAAGACCAGACGGTCTACGAACTTCTTGTTATTAAAAAGAACTTAAGTGAAGACCAGAAAGAGCACGCGGATGTCTCGTGTATGCGATCGATCCTGTACGATTGTCAACAAGAGGATTAAAAGAATACCGCTATACCAGAGTAAGTATGTTCAAGAGCTGGTGCTCGAAGAACAAATTCAACAATGCGAAATCGACGTCGCACGTCCTCATGGATGGTGGTGTTCTTTCCATTCCATTCAACAAGCTTGACGAATTCTGTGAACAATACGTGGAAGCCGTGAAGAATAAAGAAAAGATGTACCTGGTGGAGCAGAAGACACCGACCTATAACTTCTTTTTGGACATCGACTACAAGGGTGAAGAAGACCTCGAACTCGAACGTGTAGAGAAGATCTGTCGTGTAATCTGTGACAAGGTGAAGACGTTGGGTGGTCGAGACTGTGTCGTGTGTATCGCAAGACCCAAGAAGACGGATAACAATCTCATTAAAACTGGTGTACATATGAACTGGCCAGGTTTTGTCGTCAATCAGGAGGGTGCCTTGAATATCCGTGATCATATCATCGCGACGTTGACATCGGTATTCAAACAAGTGTCATGGGACAAGGTGATCGACCGGTCTGTCTACAAGGGGAGTGGTTTCAGGATCCCATGGTCCTACAAGAAGGGTAAGCACATCGATTGCAACGGTCAGGGGTGTGCAGCTTGTGAACAGACGGGCAAGATTACAGAATCACCCTATGTACCCTTGTTCAGGTACGTCTATGGACCCGTGATGTGTATTATGAAGAAGATTCCCCAGGATCCATCGATCGATATCCTCAGGGACACGATGGTCCGAACAGACGTCAAAGAAGTTGTCACCATCCGTCAACTCGATGGTCAGAAGAAGAAGGAAGGGTCATTCTCACAAGCTCAGATGAAGGATGAGTTTAAAGATTCTGAAGCTGTCGCTTATCTGGAAACCTTCATCCGAAAGAATATGGAAGGTCAGGAAGAAGCTCGAGTCACGAAGATTTTCACACACAAGAAGCAGTTTTTGATTTCAACGACATCAAAGTATTGTGAAAACCTTGGACGATCCCACAATTCCAATCATGTTTGGTTTCACATGGTCGGAGGTTCGATCTCACAGAAATGTTTTTGTGACTGTGAGACGATCATAGGTCGTCGACACGGTTTCTGTACAGACTTCAGGGGAAGAGAACATCGCCTGACAGATAAGATCATCAATAAGTTCTACGATGATACACCATTACCCAGTCGAACATCAACACCCCCTCCCAAACAAAAGATCAAGACAACAGAAGCTGTCGAAGCCATGAACATCTACATCAATAATTGTATCCGTCCAACGACTGTACTTTCGGTCACCAAGAATCGGAATAAGTATACCGTCAACGTCACAAACACAGATTGTGACATGAAACATGGAGCTGAATGTCATTTCGTAGTTGACAAGTCAGGTATCGACTTCTCGTGTTCCAAATGCAGCGGGAAACCCAGGAGGTATCTCCTCAATAAAAAATCCAAAGAGATTTTATTTCCGGACACAAAATAAGATGTCGAGTGTACTCCTGTTAGCATCAACCTACTTGACAAGGTTACTCACAAAACGAGCCGTCAAGATGGATGAGATTGATGTACTCATGAAGAAAGCTCATGAATATTCGGGGTTGGATCCAGATAGTTTTTACGCCTTCACTACGAACATATCAATGTTTAAAAAACATATCGGAACACCAGAAACTGCGACACCCTTTCTTTATATAGCCCTAGAACACCTTGAAGACGTCGGAATAATGAGCGAATACCAGGAAGAACTACATGAACTCGTTAAACAAATAGGGTATTACGCGGAACAACAGCTCATGAATGCCGACGCCGCGTTTCATCCTAAATACTTAAACAGTAGACTATAGTAGAAGCGATGATTTCCAGATCTGGTCGCCGCATCAAGAAACCCGAAGTGTATACTCCACAGGAAGACGTGGAGGATGACTACGCTGAAGATGACTATGACAGTAACCTAGATGACAGTGATATGGATACTGACGATGAACTTGGTTCCGAGGATGACTTTACGGATGATGACGACGAAGATGCTGATGAAAATGGAAATCTCAAGGATTTCGTCGTCGATGATGACGACGACGAAGATGAGGAATTTCACGCTTAAAAAAATGAAGAGTGATTTTAGATATGGAAGCAGACATCGGCAACCCCATCGAATTCAATAAAGATGTTCACGACCCCGAACAGGATCAAGGACCTGAACAAGACTATTACCAACAACCCCCCATGATGATGATGCCTCCTCACATGTATCAGCAACCCCCTGAGCAACCCAAGGTTGACTTTTTTTCACAGGTTGATAAGACGACATGGATTGTCGGTTTCGTCGTTTTCCTATTGGGATTCTTCATGGGTAAGACCATGCAACCCGTGATTCTCAGGCCTGGCTAAGTGGGTATCCATGGAGCCACTCCTTCTCTTCCCAGGGAAAGTTACCGACGAAGGATCCAGTCGACCCCTTCTTCCGCTCAGTAAAATACGCACGACTCGTGACCACTGGGTCCTTCAACTGTGCCGCTAAAACCTCAGATGCTGTGTTCATCTTCTTTTTGACATTTTCAGGTGATGTGAAAAAGAAGTACGCCACAAAGAAAACGATGATGAGTGTGATGATATTCAACAACACACTAAACATTCTTACCTTGTATATATATTTTTAATTATTCCTTGACCGTTTCCAACGCGGCTTCAGCCTCACGCTTCGCCTGCCTCTCCTTGATCTCTGCAGCGACAATGTCGTCAGCCTTCTTGACCAGTTCCTCCATGGGAGTGTCGGGCTCTTCCTTCTGAAGACGCTCGAGAACCTCTGCGGGGTGGCTGATAGGAGCTTCATCTGGCTTGTTGTAGTACTTGGAGTTTTCGTCACCAGGCTTCAGATGGTTACTGGTCTCCATCATGTCACGCTTACGCTCCTCGAACATCTTGACAGCCATGGCTTGGTTCTCTTTGTAGCCCTGCATGAGCTCTTCCAGCTTTTCGTTCGTGTAATGCACGTCATCGATCTTATCCGAGTCGGGAGGGATCAGTAGCCATTTGTACATGTCAACGACGTAGATGTCGAAGGTAGCATCCTCCTTCTGAAGACGCTTCGCATGGTTCTCCGCTTCACCACGGGTGTTGAAGCACCCTCGAATCTTGATACCAAACTTGTCATTCTTCTGAGGGCACTCGGGACCCACGATGGAAAGACATGCGTAGATCTGACCGGGGACGGTAGTGTAATCTTGTTCGAGAGAACCCATTATGTGTATACCACGGTGTAAAACTTTAAGCCTTTTCAAACTTAAGTAGGTTAAATATTTCGAAACATATAGGATTATGGAAGAGATCCGTCGGGCTCATAACACCTTCAAGAAGGAACTGATTCAGTCAGTGACTCGCGAAGGTGATATCGTTTTAGATGTTGGTTGTGGGTGTGGTGGTGATCTTCAAAAGTGGAGACATGCTGGGGCTAACATAAATATGTGTGATCCCGATGAAGTGTCTCTTCAAGAAGCTCGGACTCGAGCAAAAAATTTGAAAATACGAGTCAACTTTTATCAAGGAGATATTTTCAATTGTCCGAATAGAAAATTTGATTTGATCTGTTTCAACTTTTCTCTTCATTACATTTTTGAATCTGAAAAAAAGTTTTTTGATTCCATCCGTGAAATAAAAAAAAGAATGAAACCCGGTGGAAAACTTTTTGGAATCATTCCAGATTCTGAAAAAATAATTATGAAGACACCTCTCCATGACGATATGGGAAACTTTTTCAAACTAAAGGAACATGGCAATGGTGGGTTTGGTGAAAAATTATTTGTCAATCTCGTCGATACACCCTATTATGCCGATGGTCCAAAGTCTGAACCGGTCGCCTATAGAGATCACCTCATAAATAGTCTAGAGTCGTGTGGGTTTACGTTGACACTGTGGGAAAATCTCTCGGGGAGTCATATTTCGGAGCTCTACAGTAAATTTATATTTACATATAGAAAATGATAGTCGTCGTAGCGTTACTCATTATTAATATCTACATCTATATATCGACATTTGAACCCGAAAAATTACGAATCGTCAGGGAACGCTACGAAATTTTGAGAAACAATGTCGATGGTACAGAGTTTCAGAAACTCAAACGCTGCATACCCATCACCGCTCACTATGGTCTTCGTGGTACGGTCGGCTACAATCTCAATAAGGGTTCTGAGATTGGTCTATGCATCGATGGTGAAGTGAATGAAATTTTCCATGTCCTCATCCACGAACTTACTCACTGTATGGTTGATGAGTACGATCACTCAGAAAAGTATTGGGACAAGTACAACAAACTCAAAGCCACCTGTGTTCGTTTGAACATCTACGAACCCATCCCCAACGAAACACCGTTCTGTGGTATGCACGTCCAGGATAAATAATCTATGCATACATCAAATGAAAACACCCGTCGCGACAGTCGCCACGGCAATCATCATGTGGGTTCTTGTATTTGCTTTACCCATGGTACCCATGTATACCAGGGATTACTGGGCGAACATTACACTGATGACCATCGTCATCCCCAATGCACTCCGTCTTATCGTGGGTCAGGTACCCCAGTTGGCTGTGGATAAGGGTTTCTTCTTTTCGTCGACGATCATCGCCTTCATTCTCGTCGAAGGTTTGACACGTGTGGTAAAAACGTTGAAGGGACAGATTAAGGATTATGGCAAGGATAGAAAAAAGAGTTTAGAAGTGAGTCTCTTATTTCTAGCCGCGTTCATAGTTGGTGCGGTACTTACGTATATGTTGGGTGTAGACAAGTCGATCTACAGTAACATGGGGTGGGAACAAGTACCCTAAGCTCTGAGCACATAGCTCTGGCTGATGTGGAAAAGAACGGCAGCGACGACGCCAGTCGCACCTAGGCCGATGAGGCTACGACGACCAGCGTCGTTGAGAAACTGAGGAATCATAGTCGCAAGCTTCTCTTGCACGGGTGTGCTAATCGCCGCAGCCGTACAAGCAGAAACGATGAGAGCCTGCATCTGTTGATCAGTCAGATTGAAGGGGTTCTTGGACTCGGGAGCCTTGACGGGTTCGGTCATCACGGGTTGTGGGGCGGGAGCCTGGGCCATCATCTGCATTTGTTGCATGGGCATCTGAGCAGGCATCATCTGCTGTTCAACAGCTTCGGGTTGTCCCATGAGTTCGGCAATCGGTGTGGAGTCCATGGTAACTTTATTTTCACGGACATTTTTTTCCTCGGAATTCTGCGAAACAAATGACGTCGAAGGATTCAACGATACCATACCGTTGTCACCATTGTCGGATAAATTCATAGTACGGATGTCCGTCATTTAATAGTGTTCTATGTTTTTTACAAAAGAGAAACACGCAGCCTGGTTATTTCTTCTTCGTGATGGTCAACGCCGTCTTTTTACCCGCCTTCTTCGCATCACCCTCTTGTTGAGACATGTACTTCGGATTGTACATCTTCTTGTGTGCCGCCCACAGATCAGGACCACCGACTCGGAAATTTTTGCGGATACTCGCCTTGTACCAGAACACACAATCCTGGATCCTGTTGGACTTGACTGTATTGTCCAACACGAGACACTCGTAGTTTTCTGTACAGGCATCCATCACCTTGTTGAACATATCGAAGGATGGGAAGATACCGAAGAATGACTTGTACAACTTTTCCCTGTTCTGGAGGATATTTTCTCGGAGAAGAAAGACATAGTCAACATTGGCTCGGAGTGCCGGAGGTAAATCCATACAGTACTGCATCGTCAACATGAAGAAGATTTTCCAGTGACGACCATTCATGAAACATTGGCGAATACATGTGTCCTTCAAGAACTTGTTGTCGTACATACAATCATCCAACAACATGAAGGCTCCACAGTTTGATTTTCCATTACCTACGAGTTTACGCTGTCGAGCCATGACACGTTCGATCGCCTCACGATCGTAGTCACCGTAGACGAATAGATCGGGAATGAACTCAGAATAAAAGTGGTTACCTTCTTCTGTACCACTGAGTACGATCCCGGCTGGAAGATGCTTTTTGTGGAACATGATATCCTTGACCAATGTCGATTTCCCCGTGTTACGCTTACCTATGAAGACACACACACGATCATCTGTCATGGTCGCGGGGTTGAATTTCTTCAACTGAAGATTCATTCTACTGTAGTGTCCCGTTTTATTTCATAAAATTTTACTCACACATAGTAGATATGTCCGGGGTTGCAAAACTCGCAGTGACCGGCGTTCAGGATCGTTGGCTCACAGGTGATCCAGATTTTTCATACTTTCTCACAAAGTTTAAAAAACACACAAAGTTTGCTCTGGAACAAATCGAAACACCCTTCGATGGGACCATCGATTTTGGAAAGGAGCTACGATGTATCATTCCACAGAATAAAGGTGATCTCATCAAGGGTATGACGGTCAAGTTCCTTTTAACAGCACCCGGTGGTGGCCTGACATATGTACCGTCTCTCTGTACGCGGTTGATAGATACGGTTGACCTGTATATAGGTGGTCAGCTCATCGAGCGTGTAACAGGAGAATACATGTACATGCAACAACAGCTTCATAACACGATCGATGATGCTGAACAGACGCTGTACTTTTTGAATGGACATGGAAGTCAAGTTCTTGATTACACGGGTGACTATACATTCTTTATCGATATCCCATTCTATTTTAACCGAGCATCCCCATTGTCGATACCGACGGCAGCCATCTCTAAACAACTCGTCGAAGTCGTGATTAAACTCAACCCCCTGGAGAACATCATCGATGGAACCATCCCCGAATCCGGTGTTGACTCAGTCATAAAGAACATGTCGCTGGATACGGAATTTGTTTTCGTGAGTGACGAAGAGCGAATGTATCTTCAGTCGATGCCCCTCGAGTACCTCATCACACAACTCCAGGTGTCACAGATTCTTTTCAAACCAGGTGAAACCATCAAGACCTTCATGCTCAATTTCAAACACCCTGTTCGAGAATTACTCTTCATCGGTAAGAAGGGAGAAGAGCACGTAAAGATTGAACATGTCACATTAGACTTTAACGATATGAACGTCATCGACGCTGACCATTTATTCATGACCTACGAACAACCACTTTTACATCATGTGAATAGTCCAGAAGAGGGGTACACATTTGGCATGTATAGTTTCGCTGATAGCCCTGAACAACATACACCATCGGGGCATGTGAACATGAGTCGCATCTTTCACAAACGTATGACGATCACCATTGAACAATCCACGGACGATGTACTCGTCAAGGTCTACGCCATCAACTACAACATTCTACACATCCAGAGCGGTCTCGCAGGTTTAAAATTTTAAAGGGGTATAGTAGTAATGGCTGGTCGCATTCAGCTTACAACGAAGGGTGTCCAGGACATATACTTCACGGACGAACCAGACTATTCACACTTCGTTCAGTTATTCAAAAAACATACGAATTATACTACACAGTTTGTAAAGTTGGATGTCGATGGCGAACCAGAATTCGGAAAGACGATTCGTCTCACCATTCCCAAAGATCAAGGTGATCTGATCAAGACGATTAGTTTGGACGTGGAACTGAATCCCATAGCCGAAGCCGAAATCACTCGTACTGGCTACGTCGAATCGATCGGCCATGCCATGATTGAATACGTCGACATGTACATCGGGGATGAAAAAATCCAACATATCCCGAGTGACTATCTACAGATCTACTCCGAACATAACTATACGCAGACTAAACAGAAAGCCCTGGAAAAATTGATTGGTAAATATCCCGATCGTACATCGAATGTTCCGGTCGCGAGTGGTGTCATCTTGGGACATCTTGGACCTGCCACGACATCTCGTAAACTCTTCGTCGACATTCCCTTTTACTTTTACCAGAAACCAGAACTTGCCATCCCACTCTGTGCCATGTGCTATCAAGAAGTCACCATCGAGATTAAGTTTAGGGAAATTGAAGACTGTGTCGTTAAGACGGATCCACCCATCGATGATACTGTCCAGACAGTTACACTAGATTATGAAGTCGAGACGAGTGAGGTACTTACGTCCAATATCATGGTTGTATCGAATGATGGATTATCGTTCGCTTCTAATGTCAATAACAACATCGAAATTACAGGGAAGACGACCTTCGTCGGTGATGGTATCGTCTCACCCGCTTTGAATGTCATCGTGAACTCATCGGGAATTTACCGTTACGAAGATGATCAGTGGGTACAGAGGTCAACCGATAGTGTGTCTGGTGATGTCCAATTTTCAGATGATGGCAATGTCATCGCTCAAATAGGTCACGGTCTATGGGAGTGGAATGGGACTGGCTATGATTTTAGAACTATGACAGATTTAGTGGCACTCTCAAGAGATGGGAGTACCTATGGTACAAGAACAACCGGTGTCATCAACGACAGTTATTTCGTATACAACAGACCAACAAATTTGCAACTAGGAGACCAAATTGTTTTTCAGACGTCATCGGGGGCGACTGTCAGGTTATCTTCTAACGGGTACATAATCGTGATTGCACTTGATAGTACAAACGAGGTTAATATTTTCGAATTTTCTAATGATGAATGGATTGCCTATGGACAAGTAATAGAATTATATGAGATTGGTGACATCAATCTAAATAATCTAGGAACCTCCATGTTTGTGTACAACGTCAATGAACCGTATGATAATGGGTATACTGGTGTGGGTATAGTATACGTTTACGATGTCTCCACTTCACGTTGGGTAGAAGTGTATAGATACCGAGGTGATGGTGGTATATACACCAGCACGAATGACACAAATACGTTGTTGACAATTAAAAAGGCGTACAATGAAACAGACTATATCAAACTCCAAAATATTACGAGATCCGTTGAGAATTACGACGATATTATCGTTCAGGGAGTTGAAAACAGTACGGACACCGGGAGCAATGTTTATGGTGTAGGATATCAGGCACTTGTTACACAAGTTGTGAATTCTATCTTATTCAACACGAACACGTCATATACTGTAAATGCAACACAGACGCTGCCCGTGTTAGGTATATCTTCGGTTCGTATATCGGATAACGGTCTCATATTATTGGCCTTCACTGGGTTTAGTATAAAAGTTTTCAAGCGTAATCGTGACATTCGTTTATTTACGGCGACGCCACAGATAAATGGTGTCGATTTATCTTTTGGTGGAGAAACGTTTATAAAAATGTACATTTCCAAGACGGGCAAATATTTCGCTACCGTGACAAGGGCGGTTACTAACGAATATATTGTTAGAGTTTATAACATCACCAGTGACAGTGCATTTAACAACATTGTAACAGATCAATTTCATACAAACACGACAACCTTTGAAACAAGACTCTTTTTTAACTATGACGAAACAAGTGTTGTTATTTACGATACTTCCGTAAAAATATATTCATTAACGAATCCAACGGATCCACCAAGTGAATTCGTGGACAATGACCCGTTTATCCATCGTGTATTTGCGGTTTCTAGAGATCTTAATGTATATGTCAGATATGATAGTGTCAATGGGGTTGTAAAAATAGTAAACTCTGATGGGTCTAAAAGTGGATTAAACTTAAATCTTCGCGACGTTGAAGATATCACCATTTCTAAGAACGGTACCATTATAGCTTTTCTCACTGAAAGGTATACATACGTCTATTCATTTAATGACAATGGTTGGACACTAAAATCTTCACTTTATGTGCGTATAGAAGACATAAATGAACTTTACGATTTCAAAATGTCCGACGATGGGAACACATTGGCATATATAGATGCTGATACATTCGCAAACAAGTCACTTGTTCGACTATATATTTATAATGGGGTTGACTGGGACAGGGTATTGAGCGAATCAGATCTCGTGATGAATGGGTCGGGTGTAATTGCCGATATATCCTACAATATGAATTACTATACATACGTGGGCAATACCCCACAGAATAATTACTTAACAATAAAAAAGATAAACACACAATCCGAAACCATCATCGTCAACGTCGATCAGGAATTTTCTAGGTTGTTTCCTAACCAGATTAAAAGTTGCAAAGTCTGCCTAGAGATGGCGTTTCTTGACGAGTACGAACGGACTTTCATAAAAAAACATAAAAAGGATTACGTCATCACCCAACTGCAACAGGGGACATACACCATACCAAGGGCGATAGAGTCTCATAAGATTAGAACACGGTTTGTGAATCCAGTGAAGGAAATGTATTTCGTGATAAGGAGGGTTAACAATAAGGGATATGAGGACTTTGTGTCACCCTTTGACTACGACAATGACAGAATCACGAGTGAGAACAAGCTCATCTTCTACGAAAACCTAAAAAGTTTAGAGTTGACACTCAACGACACACCAATTCTTGATAAGGATACGGGCAACTTTGTATTTCTCAAGTCTATTCAGCCCGCGATCCATCATTCCAAAACACCCCTCATACGACGATTCTACAGTTACAGTTTCGCATGTGAACCAGAACAGACACAACCGACTGGACAGGTAAACTTTAGCCTCATCAATAATCAGCTCATCACAGCAAACGTGACTGAAAATACAACCTATGACCGAACACTCGACGTGTACGCTTTAAGTTACAATGTTCTTAGATTGGATAAAGGTTTGATGCGAATGGTATTCAATACGTAATGGAACAACAATACATTACGTCAATGATGGATATAATGACACCCGTCCTCGAACGGAGTATGCTCATTGCATGCGAATACTGCAAAGCAACCGGTCGCGACACCGTCACGGCGGAAGATGTTGAATATGCCACAAAGTATTGTGCTATGAATACCGTCGGAGAACATATCGGTTCATTTTTTCCAGAAATATACGACAACCAGGAGGAGGATGACGAAGATTCCGTGGAAGAAGTGAGTGACGATGAATGTCCCCCATTTATCAGGTACTCAGGAGACGATTCCAGGTTTATTAAGGTTAATGAAGCCTACGATTACTGGGATGAATGGAATCCACAAAGTCCGGCAGAAGAGATGTTAAAAAATGCCATTAATAGTAATGGACCCGGTGGGATGGACGAGCAATGAATTTAAAATCATCGACGAAGATTCAAGTTCCGGTTCGGACTCGGATTGTGACACAGAAGAAAGTTTCCAGGTGACCAAGGGGTATTCTGTACAGAAATACCAAAAGATCCTGACAGAGGTTGAATTATTACCTGAATAATTTTCTATGCCTACAATAAATGTCCGGCCCCGCCATCGAAACTGTCCAGGTACTCACCAAGGAACTCCAGACCCAGTCCCTCAACTCCGTCGTCGCGGGTTTCTCCTTCGCGGCTGCCATCTCGTGGCTTGACCTTGTCCGTTGGGCGATCAACCAGATCGTTCGCGTCCAGAAGAACGGTGGTCTCCACTACGGTCTCACTGCCCTATTCACGACCCTTCTGTCGGTCGTCGTGTACCTTGTGATCTCCCGCTTCTCCCCCACCGTGAAGAAGCCCGTCGCTCCCGTGTACGCCATCACCCGTTAAGTTCTCTTACGTGTGACGAATAGGATGAATATACCCAAAAATGTAATGACGGCAATCAGTATGTACTGTTGATTCCATCTATACGGATCCCCCAGATCGGGGATGCTTATAGGCGATGGTAAAACCCCGATATCAGGAGCTGTATGTTTCGAGATGGCTTTGAACTTTCCAGTGCTACACTCGATTTTAAATTTCAACACGTGTTCTTGATTTCTAAAATCGTAGGGGATGAGACGTCCCTGACTCATCGTGAAGAAGGTAATGTGTAATTGTTTCAAATTCTTTCGTGATCCCGAGAAGAATGTGTGTTCGACGGGGTCTTCAGATGATGTATAGTTGACATAGTCACCATTCAAAAGAATTTGTCCAGTGAAGAACGGTTCGCGAATGTACACGTCTTTGTTGAACGTTTCCGAACCAGCTCCCAATCGAAGCAACATGGCATTCGGACCCTCGAGGTTTATACTACCACCCGTAAAACTTTCGTCTTGTGTGATCGTTATGTTTTGTGGGGGTAACCCAAACACTTGGTGAGGTGTCGTAAAATTAGACGTGATCAGATTTGAAAGAGTATCCTGTGTACCCAGTCCGTAGCGAGCATTCACACCGTCACCAAACTTTAGAACTGCTGGGTAATTGCCATCATTCAACCACGACAATGCATTCGTGTTGGAGTCGTAAGTGACTATGACATCGGTGACGTGATCACTGATGTTCGAGGCGAGGTCATCACCGTTCGCGAAGGAACGGATCGGTAAAGTAATCTCGGACGTCTGAACATCTTCGATCGTGAAAGTAATGGCGGGTATGATACCGAATATGTTCGTGGTGCCATCGTGATACGACGACGGTGAGATCGAAATGTCACTGTCACTGAGCCCGATTTCACCCACGGTCGTCTCGGATAATCTCAGTGTGATATCAAAAATGCTGTCATTGAATACTCGTAACTTGTCGTCGACGTACGTTGTACGCAAACCAGACGATGAGGAGAATGACGATGCGAGTGATTCTCCCATCTTAAAGACACCACCCGGAAATGAGACTGATTTAGTATCATTGGAAATGGTATACGATATAGTCATAGAAGGTACAGAGTTCAGGTTTAAAATTTCACCCTCGTACGTTTCACCGGGAAGAATCAGCGGTGTACCTGTGACACCAAACGCACTATCCAGAGATGTGATTTGATAATTCGACCCCGAAGTATTTTTAAAAAACAAACGACCACTGGTAAACGTCACCTGTAAACTCCCCTCGAAAGCGATGTTTAGGTCGGACGCTAACGTGGTACCACTGCTGTAGTATCCACCACTGAAATTCAGAGAAGGTACCTCGGGTATCGTATTTGTAAATTGTTGACCAGTCAGTGTACCCCCTGGAGCAATCGTCGTGGGTCCAGTCGGAAGACCGATACTGTTCGTTGTGAATGTAATCGCGTACGTGTACACACTGGTATTCGTTATTTCGAGGACATCGTCGACGTATTCAACATCCAAATCATCACCTAAACGGTAGGATAACATATCGGTAAATTGTGCTCGGTTCGTCGAGTTCGTCGCTTGGGTAGTCACTTGTCGTGTAATATCCGTGTAGTCGATGTCAAAATTCACACCCGATATAGTTCCAAAAATCACACTCTCCCCGATATATGTACCACCCGGAACGATTTCTATGGTCCGTGCCGGGATACCAATTTGTGGAGATTCCGTTCCAGTAAAATCAAAATACTTTGTAATACTCGAATCTGTGTTGGTCAATACAAAAGATTCGCCGTTGAACTGCCCCTGGAGATCGGTACGCACATCTTCTATGGTCGACCCCTGTTCTATATCTACAGTCGTTGGATTTCCCTGGAACGTATTCACGCTGAACGTGTTGTTGTATCCATGAATAAGTGTCTGACTGTTGGGTATACGAGCAGACAATAGTGTAATCTTCTGGATGTCATAGATTTCATTCTTCAAGTCGATGACATAATCGTGTGGGTCTGGGTATTTCGAATAGTCGCGTTCGCTACTATCGATTTCTAAGGTGTGGACCTCCATTAAAATTTAGGTATATAATTTTAATGAGTGTTTCTATTTAATTAATGGACTTGCTGAAGGGATTGTTCGCAAGTTGGTTTTTCGCTAAATCTAAACGGTTACCCATCACATGGGGGTTGGGAGCACCCTTATAGGGATTGAGCTCGGTATATTTATTGATCTGGTAGTTCTGGGTCCACCCACCGTTCGCGGCACCTGTACGCCCATCGATCCGAGTCTTATCGTGACGAATCGTCGTCAAGGCACCGTGCTGGTTGACAGGCTTCTCACGGACATTCATGCGGCCTGGGTTACCCATACGGTTAGGCTTAGCACGACGTTCATCGGGTCTGATACCAAAGGCAAACTGTTGGTCAACACTGTAGCCAGCCTGACCATTGGTTCCTTCAACACCCATACGAGCCGCAGGGGCGATCATGTAGCCACCGTAGAAGTTCGCGATACCAGGTGAAGGATTGTTCACGTGCATGAACTGAGAATCGTGGATGTCCTCCTTGTTACGAGTGGGGTTCTGGGGCAGTGTCTGACCGGGGATGAAACGACGACCAGGTGTCTTTTCAAGACCATCGGCACGGTGACCAGTCTGAGAACGATTGGTTGTTCGCATCGCCTTCTGGTGAGACGCCCGAGGGACAACACCACTCATACCCTGGGCACGACCGAGGGTCGGGGGGCGACGCTCTGGGAGGTAGGCGGTCTTCTCGGGATGGTTGTAGCTCACCTTACCAATCTCCGCACGACGACCACCCTTAGTATCGACAGCGGGACCAGCTCTACCAGGTAATGTAGTGAGACGGTACGCACCCGTGTTTACAGGGTTTACCCTGAAAACCTGTTGATAACCACCAGCCGATTCAACATCGGCACCGAGGCCTAGACCCGGACCAACTAACTTCTTTTCGACTGGGGAAAGATTGTTCATGCGACCCTGATCATAGAGACGACCACGCATTTCGAGAAGTTCTTGACCACCGGTCCTATTTTGGGGTGCGATAACCGAAAAGGAATCGACTTCAGATTTGCGATCAGCGAATGGATCAGAGAATTCAATTTCTTCATACTCGGTATCGTACAATTCGGGCTCCTTCTCCACAACCTTTTTGGGTTGCTCTGGAACTTCACTCAGTTTACGACCGGCATAAATGAGACCGGCGACAGCCATTATGGACACGGGGTCTGCCATTCTTACTTGATGATAATATTTTTATTGGGGTAAATATCTTTGGTTAAACATACTATTCTGGATATGGGCACGTGTACTGAGTGGTTCATAGGTACGAGTGCGAAGAGGTACCTTACACGCCACATCATTGAGGGGGAAGAAACCACTCTCATGTGGCTTCACCACAACTTTATTGAAACGCGTCGTCGCTTGGGGACGGAGTTGGTCACTCACCTCGATATGTTGAGCTGGGGAACCCTTGCCCGCCATGTAAGGAGCAGTCCCGAATACCATCGTCGAAGGGTTACAGCAGTAATTCAAGGCACTGGGTTGTGGGTACACAAAAACATCATCGGTCGCCTTGTTCGTGGGAACACCACCACCTTGGACAATGTTCAGTCCTGGTTGGAGTTGATACGCCATTTATTATTACGTGAGAAAATTAAGCTGAATGACCAGCCCTCAAACCGGAACCCCTGTGCATACCCGTTCGCTTACCACTAGGATCCAAACCCCCGAAAGCTTCGAGCTGGACACCACGAGCATTGGGATTACAGAAAGTTCCATCTGTCTTGCACATGGGTGCCATCTTCTTACCGTAGCACCACTCCGCAAAGCCAGTTTGGTCACCAGCAGCATTTGTCACCGGGTTGGAAACGAATTGACGAGCCATAGCATTGGCTTGATATTCGGGAAGAGCTGTCCTGGAACGACTAGGCATGTACTTGGTACGCCTCTCAAGAGAATCACTGATACCGTTTCTAACAGAGGAATGATAACAGGCCGAAGGACGATCTGGGCGATCCACGAAATCCGACAATAACATGTTACCCATGGGATTGTCATCCGTGGGCAACTGACAGTTGGGGTCAGCATCGTCGGTGACCATCGTGGGGCGAGCAGACCCTTCCTTGACCATGTCAGAGTTGTACATGACATACAGCACACCCAGTACCGTCGCGGCTAAAACGAAGATCCGAGGATCTCGACGAATCAAATAGATAAAGCACGCAGCGTAGATGATAAAACGTGAAGCAGCGTTCACACGTTCTGCCGCTGTCTGCTTGTTGGTGGGCCAGAACTGCAGAACCTTTTCGCGATTAATGAGTTCTTGTGGGTTGTCAAACCAGACCTTCATTTATATAGAGTGAGTTTATTTTTTCATCATGCTGCTAAACATGCTCATGAGAGCCTTCTCATCAATCTGACCATCACCGGATTGCATCTTATCGGCACAGTCCTTGGCGACGGACTCGATGACAGACAGCGTCTCTTGGGGGATTGCAGTGATGGTCGTTCCGAGCATGTAAAGCGTTTGGAGGTACTGCCACACGGCACCCTTCGTAGCATCAGACATCTTGTCCTTCCAGTACTCCTCGATGTTGAGATCCTGGAGAAACTCGATACCCTTGATGTCCTCGGTGAAGAACGTCTCATCCTTCTGGGTAATCTTCTGAGCGTACGCACCCACACCGCCCATGTAAGCCTCGACACACTTACGGGGGTTCGTAGACTTTAGAAGGTCGAAGGAAGTCATGAACTTCTTGATACCCTTCTCGTTAGGAAAGGTTTTATGCAATTCCACAAGAAATTGACCCATCATATCATTGAATGCGGATACGGAAGCCATATTTATAGTAACTTGTGTGGTTTAATCTTTAAGTTTAAAAGGGTTCGCTAGATATGACTTCCCTCTGTGCTAAACCATTCGCGACGATAAAGTATACGAGAATGGCGTTGAGCACAGCGGGCTTCACATAGCTGCTGTTGGGGAGTTTTCCTTCGTTGTTGATTCGAGCCTTGGCATGAATGTAGCCAGCCGTGATCGCGGCCGCGATGAGACCGGCCCACATTGGGTCGCGGAGATAGTCTGAGAGTTCCATTTAATTATACCCAACTTTTTTTGTTCTCTCATCGGCAGCATCATTGAAAAAGACGTCGTCTTCGCCTGTTGGTTCAGGCTCGGGCTCGGGCTCAGGGTCCGGAGACTGAACACTATGGATCGTCTTGAATTCGTTAGCGAGACCACTCGGTTCCAACGTGGGATCCAATGGCGGGGGAGCCTCTGGCTCTGTCTCAATGATTGGTGTCTCCGACTCCATAGGAGGCTCCGGTTCCATCATAGGCTCCGGCTCGTCATACACGTCGGGGTCTTCAGTATCAGCAATCTGTTCATCGTCGTCGATGCTAATGTTACGGTCGGTCTGAGACATGTACGTCTGAAGAATCTGTTGAACGGGAATTAGCTCCTTGACTGTGTTTTCGATGCAAATGGAGATGCGATTATACAGTTTTTCGTCGCGGACGTGTTCAGATTGTTCTTCGTGGTAGATGTAGGGATCCCTGTATAATTCCTTCGCGACATTGTCGTAACAGGTTTGAATGAAAACTTCGTTGGTTGGAACCTTCAGAGAAATCTTCTTGTTTTCCGCCCTGAGACGCACAGACGATAGAATCTTGACACAACTGACAAAGACTGCAGCCAGGAGATCACCGAACCATGCACACCGAGACGTGATGTTATCACTGTGACGCTTCGACATCGCGTTACTCCAGTTTGGAACTTCCTTGAGTAGTTTCTGGAACATGATCAAAACCTTGCGACCCTTTGAGAGTTTGTTCGCCTCGTCATACATTTCAGCAAACACTTCAATGATGGGTGTGCACATGACAAGGGAAAGCTGTCCAAGGTATTCCTTCTTGGCTTCAACTAGAATACCGAGTGGTTCAGACATATTATACTAAAGGAGGATACAAAAATAATTAAAGGTACTACGCACCATTCCGGTATTTATTCGCCATCTTTTTAAGGTTAATGAAGGAAGGTATATCACCATCATCACTCGCGGCTGGTGTTTTCTCTTTTCGTGGTGAAGACCACGTTACACATAAATCAATTTCTGATAGTACCTGCACCCTGAAACCACCGAGTTCGAGTTGTCTCTTTAGATATGTACATGCATGAGAACGATCGAAAGTTGGAAATCCAAACACTACAGATGGTACACGAAGAAATACACATTTACCCCCCAGTTCAACGGTGTGGCGTATTTTTCTAGAAAATTGTTCGTAAATTTTCTTGTACAGTTCCTTCTTGTTCTTCTTTCTACTTGATTCAATGTTTACTATTTCAGAAACATTGATCATTATAATTACTGTAATTTAATTTTTGCCTTTTCTAACTCAGCGACGGTCGGGACGACACGCTCTTTTACTAGCTTGTATTGGAAGAATTCCTTAGCCTTCACATCACTCTCTTCGTAGGGTCGTGTATCACCAGGAAGTTCAACGTCGATGGGCTGCCTGGTGGATCCGATAACCTCAACCGTAGGCTCCACACGGATGTCAACCGTGACACTGAACCCAGCTACGAAGTCAACCTTCGAAATCATCATAAACATACAGCGATAAAAGTAATCCTTCGTTTTGGGGTGTTCAAACTTCTTCGCAGCGATCGTCTCGATGATGTAAGTGGGCTTCTTATACTTTTTAGACACGTGCTTGTTCGTCGCCATAACCAACTTGTTCATAAGATCGTGACCAATCTCGGCTTTCTTTTCAACGTATTCGTCGATGTTCATCATCTTTTCAGCTTCCTTTTCCCGCTGGGTCTTTTGAGTTCCTGGGAGAAACAGAACGACCAGGGCGATCACCAGAGCGATGAGAATGTAGACACTATTCATTATTACTATATGCGTTAATTTTTTTTCAGAAATAAATGAGATATTTATAGTATGTCTCTTCTGGTATATAGTCCCAACTGTCCCCACAGTATTGATATTATCGAGTATGTAAAAAATAATCCCCAACTCAAACAATTGGTGAAGTTTCACAACATCAACACACATGGTATACCCTACAACTACAAGTCAAGCATTAATCGAGTACCGACCATGTTGACGAAGAATGGAAAACTACTGGTCGGTAAGGAGATCAAAAATTGGCTGACGTCACTACTCCCCAGCAACGATCTATCGCACCATGAGTTTGGTGCTTTCGGGTCATCCATGTCCTCTATCGATGGTAAAGATTCTGATGACGCTGTGTTCAATCTTGACAGTTACGGCGTTTCCCTCCAACCAGCGATGACTAAGGAACTTGAAGAGCGAATTAATCGCAGTGTGAGTGAAGCGTATAATAATATAAAGAGTTAAATCGCCTTCCAGGTAGTCATGAAACTTATAACGATCCAGGCATCGGCTATCAAGTCGACATTCGAGGTTCTCAAGGATATCCTTAATGACGTAAACATCTATTTCAAAGAAGATGGTGTGTATATCACCAGTCTAGATACGGCCCGAGTGGCTCTCGTAGACGTCTTTCTCGCGGCTGAAAATTTCGATGAGTATGAATGTGTACAGCCAGTCATTGCAGGTATCAACATCACTAATACATTCAAGCTTCTCAAGACGATTACCAACAATGACGTTCTCAGGTTGTCAGTGGATAGTAAGGAGTTTATGGATATTGAAATCCGGAGTGACGCTAAAAAGACGACAACACAGTTTCAACTGAAGTTACTGGACATCAATGAAAATCGGATCGAAGTTCCGACCCAAGACATGACGACTGTCACCACCATGCAATCTGCTGAATTTCAGAGAATGTGTCGTGACATGTCAAACATTGGTAGCACGATTGACATCATACGCAACAAGAATGTACTCACGCTGAAGTGTATGGGTGATTTTGCTAACCAGGAAACGTCGATAGAATGTGTCGAAGAAAGTCCATATATCACAGGTTCGTATTCGTTGAAATATATGAACACCTTTACGAAGGCGACAAGCATGTGCTCCTCTGTCCAGCTCATGCAAGAACCAGACAGTAAATTTTTAATCCTGAAATATAACGTCGCTGATCTTGGAGACCTCAAATTTTACTTAGCGTCTAAGGTATCCGAAGAGTCTTAATCTCATCGTCATAGCTCGAAACGATCTTTGACATACCGATAGCATTCACCAACTTAATTTTAGGGTACTTCTCCTTCAGGTCTATGTGATCATAACGTAACATGTCACGGATAGGTACGTCTTCCCCATGAAAATCGCTCTTAGGCCCCGCATACTTTTTAATTTTACTCGTGATGTCTCTTACAGGTTTATTATTACAGTCGAGAAGTGTGACACTCACCAGTGGTATATTGAACGATATACCATTATGTAGGAGCACTGGCCAGTCCACATCAACCTTCTTAGTGATAAACTTGTACTGCTTATTTCCATACCAATACCGAATCCGAAGAATGATATTGTACACGTTTTCCGGAATCGCTTCCTGATGATAGGGTACCCCAGTCACATCAACCCAATATTCGTTCAACGTCTGATCATTCCACGACCTGGATTCTTCATCCCAAAATCCACCCGTTTTCACCTGATATCCCTTGTCGTGGTCGACCGAGTACTCCAGTGACCGACTCTCAATTTTGAAATCTGGCTTATCAGTGATTCTACGGTAAAGACCATAGGCCCATATAATGAGATTACTTAAAAGATTACGAATCATTTATATTAATGGAAGGTAACTTTTTAAGTAGATATAAAAATAAACTGGAACAGTGGTCCAGTTCGATTGAAAAGGATCCGAAAAATAAGTCACGCTACGAGTCTGAGATGAGTGACTATATCATCAAATGCATGCCTTATATGAATAGTTACGTGGAAGATGTCGCAGAGGAAACGAATACAGACAACGTCTTCAATGTCATCGAAACGAATGGTATCAAACGAAAAGATATATTTACAGATTATCTTATTGAAGTCGAGAAGAAGAATATATACAGACATGTGCCGAAAGAAGAAGAGACGTGTCCCCACTGTGAATACAGTAACATCATTTATTTCAATGACACAAGTGATGCAGTATGTGACTCGTGTGGGCTCGTTGTCTCTATACTTACCAATGAAGAGCCAACCTACAAAGAAGAACAGGAAATATTCGAAAAAATTGTCAACTATTCATACAAACGTGAAAATCATTTCAATGAATGGTTGAGTCAATTTCAGGCTCAAGAGATGACAACCATACCATCAGAAGTGATTGAACAGTTGAGGGCAGAGTTTAAGAAGATGAAAATCAAGAAACTGGATGAGATCACACACACAAAGGTTCGACAACTATTGAAGAAGTTGAAGTGGAACAAATATTACGAACACGTGCCCTACATCACTAACATTTTGAATGGTATCAAGGCACCAAACATGCCACAAGAATTGGAAGAGCGTCTCCGCATCATGTTCAAAGACATTCAACGACCATTTGATGATAATTGTCCGAAGGAACGTAAAAACTTTTTGAGTTATTCATATGTTCTTTACAAATTTTGTGAACTACTCAGTGAGGACACCTATCTAAAATATTTCCCACTCCTCAAATCAAAGGAAAAGTTGTACCAACAAGATATCATGTGGAAAAAAATATGTAAGGACCTCCAATGGGAGTACATACCAACCGTCTAAAAGAGACGTGTGAGAAAACTCATTCGTTCGTCGATGTTTCTCTTCGTGTATGAAGAAGAAGTTTTAATGTCGATGAGACGGAAAAAGTATTCCTCGGCCACGTTGCAAGACTCCTCACTGTGTTCGTGTACAAAGGCATTCATCTTGTCAACAAACAACGCGATGTTTTCGATGTCATACTCGTCACATTTAAAGTCATTGATTGCGAAAATACGAGCCATGTCCAACGGGAAGTGGGAACGGATCGAACTCTTGTCGACTGGTTGAGTAATCTTGTAGACCGCATCCATCAAGTTGATGAAGGTCTTCATCCTCTTTTCAACTTCGTAGTCAGGTACATCATTGTTCTTCTCAATGTACGTCTTGAGAGTGTTGGAATGATAACGCCCGGCAACCTTGGGGTTCGCACTCGTGAAAATGTCGTACATGTTGACAAGAATCGTCACGTCGGCATGCCTATCCGTCGGTGTAAACGTTTGAATCTCCGCCAACTTATCACTCCTGATGTTCTGAATCATCAGCATGACGGGATGATCATCATAGGACCAAGCAATCTCAGTCACCCGAAGAGCATGACCCATTTGCAGAGTTCGGAAGTAGTCGCGACGATCGGCATCCGTGGGATTGTCAACCGTGCACAACTGAATCTGTGTAATGTCGAATAGGTTCCGCTCTCGATCACTCAGGTCAGAATACAGACGTCCATTGTACCTGAACTCATCGTTACGGTACATCGACAGAGTCGTGAGTCTCTGACGACCATCGAGTACCTCGGATTCAAAGATACCGATGTTCTGAGGATTGGTAGCCAAACTGATGGAGGGAATGGGGTAAGACTTATCAACGATGGATGCAATCAGATTCTGTCTATCCTCGAGTGACCATACATCACCTCGTTGATAAGGAGGGGACAAGTCGATAATCTTCTCGTCAACCTGGAAGGTCAGGTTGGAGATGCAGACGTGACTGTAGTTGAACTTGGGCATTGTGGGAATGTCAATGGCCAATATCGGTATCTACTTAGGTAACAATTTTACGTACTTCAACTTCCCGATTTGAGAATGGTGGAAAGTTGATCAGGTAGGCAACTTTCAAATCGAGGAGTCTCAAATAGTTGAGAGCCTGTAGCTCTGCTTGATCATTGAGGGTCTTGATGGTTTTAAATTCCAACACTACCTGTGAATCGACGATGATATCTGCTCGAAGGTTTCCAATCACATGACCTTCGAAGGGTACAGGTACGATTCTCTCAGATTCATAACGTACACCAGCATTCCGTAAAAGAACCTCCATCGCATTATGGTAGACTCGCTCACTGTAACCGGGACCCAGATCGTTATAAATCTTTTTTGCGAAACCATCTATATTCATTGTTTGTTTAATAACCATAACCTTTAATGTCGTGTCTCGAGTATGTGAGGAATGACACAATTGTAACGGTTATGGATTTTCCGGATTTCTTTATTTACATACTCGATAAGTTCCAATAACACAGAACGAAGCTTTTTATATTCGTTGGGATTCAACACATATTGTCTCAATATGTCACCAGCCGTATCTATGAACATCTGATGAATGTTTCGTATGTCTCTATTTTTTTCACGAAGTTTATCCCTTCTCTGTAACTCCCTCTTGAATCGAAACTCGTCAATATCGTTCAACATGTAGGATACCCTCAACCACATATTGTCATTGTCGTAAATTTCGTCATATCGATAATACATGTCACGGTTATACTGTGAAATAATCTGCCTAATGTGGGTCATAAACTGATTGTACCGTAGTTCTTCAAATCCGGGAACACCGCCACATGGGATGTCTCCGTGTTCACGACTTGTGAAGTGCTTGTTTTTGAATTCCATGTAATGAGGGTTATGTATTCGCCCAGTCTCTATGCGGCCACTGTCCCAACTAAATGCAGTATGACAGTCGATACACCACATCTGTGCACACCCATCAATCTTATGGATCATCGTCCCACATTTAGGACAGGGTTTTGTGTCACGTTTTAATAACTTCATCGTCTTAACAGAGTCGGGGTTACATACGTGACCATCTTCTATCAACTCGTTACACTTCTCACAAGATGTATTTTGACATATACCACAATACCAATTTTCATCGATGAACCCTTTACACCCTTCTAATGGACATTTCCTTGTCAACTTTTGTCTATCTTCCACGACGTGTGATCTCCGTCGTATATCCATGAGTTCACTGAAGGTGTTTGTCATTTCGTCATTGAGTTCTCTCAATTCAGTAAACCTTCGACGCTCTTCCATGGAAATGCCTTGTGAAGTATACTGGTTGTGTAGAACAACCAAGCGATCCCTCAATTTATCCACTTTCACATTGAGCCTTCTCATGTGAAGTATCCGTTCAACTTCTGGTTGTGTCTCAGGCATTCGTATCTTTTCACGATCAAATAAGACATCCTCCCGGTGTCGTTTATACTCGTTATTTCTAAAAAACTTGGTACAAAAACCATCGACGAACTCACGATTCCATAAATTTTTACACTTCATACAATGTGAATCTTCGGGTGATGACATTAAATATGTCTGACAACACGTCTTACATACACACAAGTCACAAAAAGGACAGGAAACTTTTTTGTGAATTGTCTTGTTGTACCTTTCACAACATACACCACAGTTGTCCATTACAATACTTTAAGTAATTTTCTTTAACCCACGATTGGTTATTTCATCCTCGACATTCCTCCGTATCTTAGCGATATCTTTACCTGTTTCGGCCTTAGCTACTCGCAATTTATACATCGTCGCCCGAGGATTAGTGAGTTTTTGTCGTCTCTTGTTGATAAAGGATATCAGACTCCTTCTTTCCATATTCGTAAGAACTTTTTTAACTGTAGTAGCAGATCTCTCTGCGGCGAGGTGGACATTTTGTTTTTTAGGCTTAGCCTTCGTGGCATTCGCCAACGTCTTTTTAAGGTTCTCGATCGTTTTATTCGATTTTGTTACCCGAGTTAGGAATGGGGCTGCAACAGATTTAGGGAGCTTCAGTCTGTTAATATTCGACTGATATTTACTTCTGAGTGTCTGTAACTGGACCCTATCTGCATTGGCCTTGGCTTTAGCTTCGGCGTTTGCTTTGGCTCTGGCCTTGGCTTCGGCGTTTGCTTTGGCCTTGGCTTCAGCGTTTGCCTTGGCCTTGGCTTCGGCGTTTGC
>JGI24916J38487_100333_pt1 | contig 28811 bp, 28 predicted proteins | sample LinPfosmplate4_FD_38487 | JGI IMG/M metagenome (IMG submission 38487) | reverse complement strand
GGTTTCCCATCATGCTTTTTTCAGACCTATGTATCCTGAAAGATATGGCACCTGATGTTAGATTCGAGTTAGGAGAGTGTAGAAACGACTATGGCGGGGATTTCATCATAGATGGCAAGGAGAAGGGTATAGTCTCCCAAGAGAAGTTCGCAGACAATATGTTGTACGTGCGTGACAAAGTGAATGACATGTATACACATGCGGCCGACATCCGTTCAGTATCAGAGGATGCTTCAAAACCTATAAGAACGTTGTCCGTTAGGATGGTAGCAGACTCACCGTCACTTGAGGGAGGACAAATTGTGGTCAACGTACCAAATGTCCGTAAACCAGTACCACTATTTATCTTAATGCGTGCACTTGGGGTGCAGTCAGACAAAAGTATTATAGAGCATTGCCTGCTTGATATGGATAGATTCGGGAACTACATCGATTTTTTCACGCCGAGTATTCATGACGCGGGTATGATCTTCGATCAGTCGTCCGCGCTCAAATACATAGGGCTGCTGACCAAAGGGAAGACAGTGAACCATGCTATGGAGATATTGGCAGACTACCTGCTCCCTCATGTCGGTGAGATGAACTTCCGTGTTAAGGCTTACTTCATAGGTTACATGGTGAAAGAGATGCTGATGGTATTTGCTAAGGATTCCAAGCCGACAGACCGAGACAGTTTTCGGTTCAAGAGAGTTGAACTACCAGGGTCTCTCATCTATGATTTGTTCAAAGAGTACTATTCACTTCAGCAGAAGTACATTTACCAATCGTTCGACAAAGAGTATACATTGAAGGAAAGTATCCATCGTGGTAGGTTTATACAGCTGATAGAGTCTAATTACAACGAGTTTATGTCATCCAAGAAAGCACGTATTGTTGAAGAAGGTTTCAGGAAGGCATTCAAAGGCAACTGGGGTTCGGAAGCTCACACCAAGAGACTAGGTGTAGTGCAGGGATTAAACAGACTCAGTTATAACGCTGCTATCTCACACCTAAGAAAGATCAATCTGCCTCTTGATGCTAGTGCAAAGGTAATCGGTCCAAGATTGCTCCATTCATCACAGTGGGGAATAATTGACCCAGTAGACACACCAGATGGTGGTAACGTCGGGCTCCATAAGCATATGGCAATTGCTGCGGCGGTGACGACAAACTGCTCTGGAGTCCCTATCACTGACTGGTTAAGACGGCACGGTATGCGACTTGTAGAAGAAGGAACACCTTCATTCAATGCGGCGATGACGAAGATCATCGTGAATGGCAGTTGGATAGGTGTAGTGGCCTATCCAAAGAAACTGGTTCTGATGATTAAAACGGCAAGGAGACTAGGCATGATTCCTATATTCACTTCCGTGCAATGGGATATTGTCGCTCAAGCGATTATTATCTCTACTGACGCCGGGCGAATGTGTCGTCCAGTGTTTTACATGAGGGAAGATGGTACACCGAGCTATCAAGCAGAAGGCAAGTTTGAGAAGATAAAAGCAGGCAAGTTCTCGTGGCTTGAGATGACAACGGGATTCGCCAAGAAGAAAGATCCTAATTTCTCTCCTTCAGCATGCAAGATATACAACGATGTCACCGACCTATATGATGCTCCTGATGCCGCGGCTCTGGTTGGCACTGAGGCAGTAATCGAATATATTGATACCGCTGAGGAGGAAGGAGCTCTAATCGCGTTTGACGGAGACGATCTCAAATCGAAACCATACACACACCTAGAGATTCATCCGTCATTGATCCTAGGTGTGATGGGCAACCAGGTTGTGTTCCCGGAGAATAATCAGCTTCCGAGAGATCTATTTGCATGTGGTCAAATGAGACAGGCAGTATCACTTTATCATTCAAACTTCCAGACAAGAATCGACAAGATGGGTGTTGTACTCAACTATGGACAGACACCATTAATCAAGAGCAGATACTTAGATAAAATCTGTAAAGAGCAGCACCCTTATGGAGAGAACGTGGTCGCTGCTATCATGTGCTACGGAGGCTACAACGTAGAAGACTCAATTCTGTTTAATGAAGGATCGATAAAACGTGGCTTGTTTGGTACAACCTACTACAACTCCTATGAAACGCGTGAAGAGAGTTCAAGGGTGGGTAACGCAAGTGTTGACACTGTTTTTGCCAATATAGAGAAATCAAACGTGATTGGTAAGAAACCAGGATATGACTATTCAGAGTTAGATGATTTCGGCGTGATAAAAGAGAACACCCGCTTGAACGAGAAGACAATTCTTATCGGGAAGACAACAAACGACCCAGGTTCAAACCTTCCATCAAGTGATGCATCTGTAGCCCCTAAGAAGGGTCAATTAGGGTTTGTTGACAAGACCTTCATCACAGAAGGAGAGGAAGGGTTCAGAATCGCCAAGGTTAGAGTGAGAGACCAGAGGATACCCAATATCGGTGACAAGTTCTGTTCTAGGTGTGGCCAAAAAGGTACAATCGGTCTAGTTATCCCCGAGCAAGACATGCCCTTCACCAAGGAAGGAGTGCGACCTGACATCATTATTAACCCTCATGCTATTCCCTCGCGTATGACAATTGGTCAACTGGTAGAGACCCTTATGGGAAAGGCGTGCGCCATGTATGGTGGGTTCGGTGACTGTACTGCCTTTATGAACAAAGGGCAGAAAGCAACAAAGTTCGGGAAGATGCTTACAGAGGTCGGTTATAGTTCCTCGGGCAATCAGATATTGTACAATGGCCAGTCTGGCGAACAGATGTTTGCTGAGGTGTTTATGGGACCTACGTACTACATGAGACTAAAGCATATGGTGAAGGACAAGATTAATCACCGTGCCAAGGGACCCAGAACACTTCTCACAAGACAGACTGTACAAGGAAGAGCAAACGACGGTGGTCTGAGAGTCGGAGAGATGGAACGTGATGGGATTGCTGCCCATGGCGCGAACCATTTTCTCAACGAGTCCCTCATGGTAAGAGGTGACGAATACTACATGGCCGTATGTAATAAAACTGGTATGACTGCAGTCTACAACGAAAGCTATAATCTATTCCTGAGTCCTATTGCAGACGGCCCAATTAAGTTCACAGGAACACTAGAAGATGGTTTGAATATTCAGAACGTCTCGAAATATGGGCGTTCTTTCAGTGTAATCAGAATCCCGTACGCATTTAAGCTTCTCAAACAGGAGCTGGAGGTGATGGGTGTCCAGATGCGTCTTATCACTGAAGATAATATCGACCAACTTTCGTCGATGGCCTTTTCAGACAACATGATAAAACTTGTAGGAAAAGGAAAAGATGCCAAACCTCAAGCCATCCTCCAGAGAGCGCGTAGAGCATACGAGAAGCAACCGGCTGCCTTGACAGGAACACCTGCAGATTACGGACCCGAAGCCACTGATGATGACACCCTTGAGATGAGGCTCGCTCAACCGACAACACCTGATATCCCTCCTCCGAATCTTGAGATGAGTAAGATGGACCCAGTTCAGTTAGGATGGAAGTTCAGGAGCTACAGCTATGAAACGGGTGACATATGGGACTCTTTGATCATAAATGATGACGGTTCATACTCAAGTGTCTGGTACGTAGATGATAATGACTATAGAGACCCGAATAGGAACCCTGCAGGCTGGAATGCAGCCGATCTGATCACTCCTGAAGGAACGGTAATACCTAATGATCTTGTGATTTCCGGACTGATAGCAGATCAACAACCAGGCAACTGGGCAAGGGTGGTCCGCAAACTTAAGTTCCCTAATTCAATGCCAGTGTCTCCGCCGTATGCTCCAGAAAGTCCTGTGTATCACCCAGTGAGCGATCCAGGCGATGATGGAACAAATCAGTACTATCCTACCTCTCCAACATATAACCCAAATAGTCCACCTTATGTGCCTACCTCTCCAGCATATAACCCAAATAGTCCACCCTATGCACCTACCTCACCGACATACGATCCATACAGTCCAGCCTATGCGCCGACCGACGCCCATAGTGACGATTATCGGCCACCATCGCCTGATTACCCTCCACCGGGCAGACAAGGTGGAGGCTCTTCGCAACCACCTGTGGTAATAAACATCAATACCGCTACGAATAGTGTTGCTGAATCAGATGAGAAAGAACCCGCTACTCCCGCAGAGTCAATATTCGATACGGTAACTAGTAGCAAGAGCGATGAATTGGTTTCTCCGTCGATTCTTATGTCTAGCGAAACGAAAGAACATGATGATACATCAGGTGCAGATGAAGGAGGTGGTGAGAAAAAGAAAGTAACAATCAAATCCTGATTATTTGACAGAAAATCGACGACCACTTAAAAATAACATCAGTTGAGTATATACGAGCATCATGGCACAAAGCGGTTTCATCGTTCAGATTGCTAAAAGCAGAAACAACATTTTAGATATCCTACTATCAAGAGGGTTCGACGTTTCGAAGTACGCTAACGCAGCGTTAAGTGAAGTACATACAATGTATCAAAACGACCAACTAGATATGCTGGTAGAAGAGGAGGCAACCGGGAAGAAGGTATATGTCAAGTACAGTCTCGGTAAGACATTGCGCGCGCCGGCTATTTACGAATACATTGAAGACTTGTTCACGCTTGACAGCACGTTGAAGAAGAGTGACGACTTGATAGTGATCGGTCGTGCATCTGCGAACGACTCTATGATAAAGGCACTCAGACAGATATGGGCTGATGATAAGTACTTCGTTACAGTGATCGGTATGGAGTCACTACAATTCAACGTATTAGAGCATAGTTTGGTACCACGCCACGAAGTTCTCGATAGCGCAAGTGCCGAGAAAGTGTTCGCCAGGTACAATATCCGAGACGGTTCACAAGTGCCTGACCTTTCGCGGTTTGGACCGGTCTCTATGGTTCTCGGTATACGTCCAGGTGAGCTTTGTGAGATAACACGTCCCAGTAAGACAGCAACTACAAGTAAGTTTTATAGAATATGTTCTCAATAGTATATAGACATGACTTCCCACCAACGACGAACCCCCCAAGAATATAAAGATCAACTTCGGGAACTTAACGCGAGATACGAAGTTAGTTTGCGGGAGATGGTGAAATCATTTCCATATGCAAAGGCCTATCCCGAGTTGGACAAATATACCTCCACATTTCAGAAAGACGAATCATCGTTAAATGCTCTACGAGGCGATTTATTTCTGTTTCGCGACTCTGTGGAACAGGATATTGGAGCCGTGGCTGATGAAGTAGCCGTCGTAATAAACCGAATAAAGAAGGTGGAAAAAGAGAACGGCAAACTTATGATTGAGTTGCAGGGTTTGGAGAATCAACGAGAAGGTGCTATAGGCATGTATGATGATCAACAGGAGATCTATAATTTCAATCTTATACGTAATTGGATTCACTTTGGATTGATTATTGGTTCAGGGGCACTTGCATATAAAATGGTGAAAGGAGACACCAGCAGCATCTAATACATTTTCTATCAGTATTGTATAGAAAATGAACTTCATTAGCTTTCTCAATGACCTAGGAATTATCCCAAACAAAGGTACAAAGGCCGAGGGGTTGCCTTCATTGAATCAAGGACAGCAATTTATGGACTTTTATCGTATGTACGGGCGTGAGGCAGACGATATACAAAGCTTGCAAACGACAGGCCTCCCTGGTGTCTCAAGCATAGTAGAAGCTATGCAGGAGAATGGGACCGGCAGTGCGAGTGTAAAAAATAATAAGGTCTCCGATTTAGAAGACGAGTTTAATCGAACACTGGTCGAATACAACTCCACATACAAGGATTTCGCAGAAGGCGTTATCCGGAATGTAGAGGCAGACAAAGAGATCCAGCAGTATTTTGGCCAGGTCATCACCTCTGGTGATGGCAACTATGATTACGTCAATGATTATGGGTTTACTCAAAAGTATTCAACCGACGCCTGGACATCAAACGCTGAGAATTGTCCGAAAGACCCAGTGCAGCTTTCTAAAGACGAGATTAGCAAGTTCAATGTTGGTGCCCCGATGGGTGAGTCGCAGCCATGCGGTGTGGCCGGCAAAAACGTTACGAACGAAGAAACGAACGAACATGCTTGGGTAGACATTAAAGGGTATAAGCACGTTTACAGCGGAGATACTTGGGATAAGAAAAGTGAGCTCTGTGACGTTCCTTCCACCCCCATTAGTGACTCTGAATATAGCGCTATACCTAGTGGTGGACCGATGACAGCAGCTTCCAGCTGTGAGCAATCTAACGTTGACCCATCAGTGTGGAACAAACTCGTTGAGTTGAATCAGAAACTTATCGATCTTGCCAAACAGATGTCCGCTCAACTAAGCGGTGTCGTTGCACAGGATGTTAGAATGCAGAAATCGCTCAATGAAGAGAAAATCAAGCTAGCTACATATGTCGCCAGTTTAGACTCAGAGCAGACCAACCTAAACTCATTTAACCAGAACTATGTTACCGTTCAAGGAGAGAAAGAAGACGCGGAACTAAATGCCAACTCGAATTGGCTCATTCTGCTCGTGTATATGGTAGTAACAGTCCTTGTTGTCTCGCTAGCCCTCAAGGCAGCATCAGGCCCTGCCACGCGCACAAATAGTATACTTGCTGTTGTAGCATCTATCTTCCTTCTTATTACCCTTGTCAGGTACATGCAACGATAACTTGACTAGATTCAACTTTATCCGAAGAGAGATTTTCACACCATATAATAATAGTATGGCAGATCAAGAATCACCAATAATGAATCTAAAACTTATTGATTTGGAGATCGATATGTACATCAAAAGCTATCGGAACGCATCTGCCTCTTATGACCAGCACATTAGACAAGGGGATCGTGTTGCAGCTGCAGCCTCAATGAAAGCAATGGATGAAGCAAATGATGCACTTACAACTCTGATAGCTGCTGGTAGTGAGGCACTAAACAAAGCAGTGTTAGAAGGAGAAGTAGACCAAATGGTTGTTACAGAGAGCAGGAGCATTCTAACAGCTAGTACTCAAGAACTAAACAAACAAGTAGCCAGTGTAAAAAGCGCAAGGGCACGAGCATCAGATTTAGACGGTGACCTAGAGACATCCGAGCAGTTTGAAGACATGAACCATTTCCATTACATAGTCACTCTAATAGTGGCTGTTATCATGATCATTTTGTTGGTCAATGCATTGAGCTCTAACTCTTCTAATAGTTTGGAAATCGCCATAGCTATCGGCGCAACGGCAGCCGGACTTTACCTCTTCTTCGTACCCACAGTTTAGAAGACAAATAATTTTCAAGCCATAGTATAATGACAGATAGTATGGCTTTGCTTCAAGGAGCTTCTCTTATAGACCAAAACGTAGAGAAAACCCAAAGAGTATCCCTTCGCAAAGTCGATAGTGATAATTGTAAACCAGGAGGACAAGGATGCGTGGAAGGGTTCACTGGTGGCACAGTTCCGACACCCTTATCACAAGCCAAAAACGCGGCACAAGAGAAAATACTCAGCGACTTACGGTCTATGTTCCAGGCCGCCATAAACAATTATTCTGCAAAGCAAGATGATCTTATGAAGGCAACACAGAGATATCTCGATGAGAGAAACAAATCTACGAGTCAAGGCAACAAGCTTGTTAAGTTACCGAATGGTGCAACAGGCTATGTCACTACGCAAGGTACATACAAGTTTATTCCTGATGCAACTATACTCTCTTCTCTCCAAGGAAAGAATGGATGCCCATCAGAGATAGAACCAATATCTGGAAACCCTAGGGGGTACAACAAACCTGGTTCTATGTTAGGAACTGACCCATCACTAGTGGTGGGTACGCCTATGCAACAAGGACAGTCTTGTATGAATGCAGGCAGTAACGTACAGGTCATGGGAGTGTCAGATCCTGACACAAACACAGCTTCTTTCATGCGATGCACAAGTGGACAAGAAAGCAATTTCGAACTTACGACTGGAACTCAGACAACCGACCCGGATCTTGCAATTAGGAACTGCTCTACCGCGGCTGCCGACTTGGGGCGTAGTGGATTCTATATTGACAAGAACTCTGAAGGTTCGTTAAGATGCTTCACTGCCAAGAGTGGATACGACCTGGATGCCGCATCGATGCCTGTAAAGACAGAGATAGTTAAGACAAGTACGATTTTTGCACTGGATACCATTTCTAGTAGCGCGCGTGCAGGAATCCTCTGGAATAGCCAGGTCGCGATAACGACTGCGTCGGGAGACTTAGGCGACGACATATCGAATGCGCCGGACCTCACCACATGGTCTATACCTGGCGTAGATGGATGTAGTACATCCGACCCACCTATGATTAACGTCACTAGTGCGACATACGGTGGTAATTGTATGGGGCAGACAAAGAAGTGGAGCTTCTCTCCTGACGTAGAAACAGATAACGTGATAGATACAGTTAAATCCCACGTCAGTGGGAAGACAACAGGTGCATACCGTGTCGCATCAGGAATGAATCTGTTAACTATCCCGATGCTAGGATGTAACGGGAACTTCACGTCAACATATAATTGTAACGTAGGAGAAGAAGATAACGGTGTCACGATCGACTCACCAGCGATTGGTAAGGTAGCAAGATATGATTGTTCTGCGGCAAGAAAGAAATGTGGTGGTAGACTCAGCATCGGCGACAACGGGAACGTTACCCTTACGAGTGGGGACGGAAGTTTGCTATGGCAGAGCGCGACATACAATACTGGTCTAGCGGTAACCGCTAGGAATGCAGCCAACTCAACGTTCAAGAGGAATTATATTGAGTCAGGAGAGTCTATCGGGCAAGGGGACATTATCGGATCACCGAGCGGCAATTGTTTTATATATCTCGACATTAGTGGACCGCCTGCACTTTGCATCGGATATTCGGTACTTGGTTGCTCGAATAACAACGATAGTGCGCTCGGCAGTAAAGGGACTGTTGGGAAAGAAGGATCGTCACAAGCAGTCTATAAGATGAAGGACGGTAATATCGATCAATCTAACTTCAGGTTCAAGAGCGGAGATGTAGCATATGTAGATGCGAATATGAGTGTATCAACAGTCGACAGAAATAATATTGGCTTAGGCAGTAGTTACTTCACACTCGACAGATACGACTCTCCAGGAAATGATTTGTCTCATCATAAAGATACTGATCTAACGGCATGCAAGCAGTTATGCACATCATTAGACGACTGCTATGGGCTGGTCCACACAACTGGCAATGATTGCTTTCTCAAGGACAGAAATGTGTTCCCGAAAGGACTCCGCGTTCCGAATGAGACATCGCAATTGCTGGTGAGAAAGATGTCGGTGAACGGAGACCCATCTTGTCCGACAACTGTGTCTCAGGCTTATGCGGAGACTCTGAGCAAACTTGAGACGAAAGACACTGACTCTGGCGTGAGAAAATGCGGACTAGCTCTAGCTACAGCTAAACAACAGAAAGCATTACAAGTTGCAGGGGAGGAGCTACAGAGAGCGGTTACTAAGATCAAGACTGGTGTGACTAGTCTGTCTCAAGAAGAGGGCAAGATGAATCAGGAGATGCTGAGCCAGATCAATACTTTGCTTAAAGACGCTGGTAAGTATGAGCGTGTCAGAGAAGTTTATCAAGAGAAGTCCAGTTCCCTAGTGAACGTTGGAGCAATGAAGGAATCTTCAGAACTAGGTATGATTAGTGATAACTATCACTTCATTGTATGGACGATGTTGGCTTGTGCGTTGATTATCGGCGGCATTAAGGCTTCAAGGTGATAGTAGCTGTGTATATTTATCTACGAGGTATATATATACAATGAGCTCGCAAGCAACAATTTCAGAATCCACTATGAAGGAGAGCAAAGAGAGACAAACCGCTACTCTCAAAAACATCCAGCAGCTTCAAGAGATGGAAAAAGAACTTTATACTAAGCTTGAGGCTTCTTCTGCGAATGGTAGTGGGCCGGAGTCTCAGGAACAGATCATTCAGAAGATCAACGAGCTTTCACAGATCAGAATGACTATGTTTTCCGAACTAGACTCCATGTATCAAGGCGTTCAGGGAAGAGTTGCACAGTCTCGAATTGACCTGGTAGATCAAATGGTAGTAACTGGTGTAGTAGAGAACGAATTAAACAATGCCAAAAGAGAATTAAATGCGCTTCAGGCCGACAAGGCGAACAAGATGCGCATGGTCGAGATCAATACCTACTATAGTCAACAGTATAGGGCACAAACGTCGCTGATGAAACTCATCATTATCGTTTCGCTTATTATGTTTGTACTTGCTGTGGTGGCGAAACAGGGTTGGATTCCGGGCAATATCATGAATGGAATAATGGGCCTTGTGGGAGTCGTAGGCGGGTTTCTCGTGATCAGAACCATCATTAATATCAGCTCGAGAAGCAACATGAACTTCGACGAGTTCAACTGGGCATGGGACCGTGATGCGAATGATCCGACGGTGTATGAGTATGACCAGGAGCAACTTCAGGGAGTGACAACCTCCTTGGAAGACGAGGCTAACAGTTTCGCCGATTCACTAGGTTTAGGTTGTGTAGGATCTAACTGCTGTGCTGAAGGGACAACATTCGATAATGACAGCAAGCGGTGTGTCGAAGGGTTTAGTTCCAATAGAAAATCAGTATCTTACGTAGAAGATCCTAGTGTCACGTGTCCATGGAAGGAGAGAAAATCGGTTGTTGTACCATTTAGTAAAACACAGGAAGACTACGTCCGAATATAATCTGGCTTTATAGTAAGCCCCATGTCCTGCTCTAAAGAAGACATTAACAAAGCCGTCGATGCCAGACTGAAGGATATGATCACTAATTTCGATCCTAAGTCGTTCGGTGGAAATACTCAAATAGCCAATATGGTTGCCTCTATGGGTATGCCACAGAACAAGATGAATGGCATTCTGAATAACTTGCAGTCGATGATCATGTGTGACACAGATTGTCAGCGAAGAAAGCGAACCGACGAACTTCGAAGGAAGTGGACACAAGCAAAGAAAACCGAGAAAGAGGCCCCAGGAAACGTAGAAGATGCTGAAAGGAACTTTTATGTCTTCTCCAAGGGAGAAGTTGGATACAAGCAAATGTTAGTTGACAGGTATACGAAAGTTGCCAACAAGCGAGGAGACAAAGCAGAGGGTAACCACGAGACACTAATGAAAGAGCTGGATGCGTTAGTTTCGGACTACAATGCCGAGACACAATCCCTCGCTCGCATAAGGGAACTGTTACGCATTAGATTAAACGAGAATAAAGAGCTGAAACTAGCAATAGATAGTGATGTCGCGGATGTAGAAACTAACGATCGTCGAGTAGTATACGAAGATTGGGCTAAAGACTGGCTCAACAAAGTAAGATCTTTGCTGGTCGGTGTTTACTTCGTGATAATCGCGTTCTACTTTCTCTACAGTCCTATCATTAGCATAATGAGAGGAGAATCTATCGGCAAATATCTTGAGATGTATAGGCTTATCAAGAATGCGGCATTGCTAACCCTCGCAGTGCTTACACCATGGTTGGTTACCTGGATATTGAGACGTTTGTATGTTGTTAGAGATGTTGCAGAAGATATCGTTGATATGACGCCTTACAGAAAAAACGTCTTTCGCGACCTGACGAAATAGATTATTTGGCTCAAGAAACCATATAATCTATATATCTATTCTACATAGGAATGGTGAAACTAAGATCACTAAGCAGAGGTGAAGACCTTATGAGGCGAGGCACCGACGCAAAAGTCTATGATCAGAGCGGAAATGTAGCAACCCTCTTCAGCGTTTCGGTCTGGAGTGATGAAAAAGGAGTCTATGTTGAGCCTGTCGCTTACGAAGAAAAAGGTTTTTTGAAGTGGGTAAGAAAAATGTGCTGTAGCACAAAGCGTTATTAATATCTATAGGTCATCAACAATGTCGTAGTCGTCGTTGTCTCCCTCATATATCATTTCTACGTTTTTCCATCCGTTTCTGTAGCGACCGAATCGTTTCTCCATGAACTCATACAACTCTCGTCCCTTGGGCACACCTCGGCCATAATTTCCTTGGTACCACTCCTTGAAAGCATTAAGGACCTCGGTCTTCTTGATAACACCACCTTCTTTTCGGCGAATCTTGTCCTTAGAGAACTCTGCCAAGTAGTCCTGGCCTTCCCTATACTCGTTGCTGCTGGACATTACTATCTCACAATCGTTGACATTGCCTTGTTTCTTGTAGGCTTTTTCAACCAGCATAGACATGAATACTGGTGCCCACTCGTCAAAGTTAGCATCTAGTTTCTTATCCAACTGAAACTGGTAAGGGAACTCTTCTTTCGGAAACTGAAGATCGTCCTCATATGGCTTATCCAAGAACTTCGACTTGAAATCACATACGCGAATACGGCGCCATGTACCATCATCATTCGACTTGATATCGAACAGCGTATTCGTACATACGACGAGCTTGAATTGAGGCATGAACGTGACTGTGTCCTTCCAAAGAGCCCTACCCTGGATTGGGTCGCCACCAGTGATCTCTTTCATGATACCCTCATTGATCTTGTCGCCTTTACTAGGTTCTTGCATGACAGCGTATCTAGTTCCCATCAACTGCACAATCTCTGAAGATGTACTACCAATACTGTTTCTCTTCTGTGTGATGAGCGTGATTGGGACCGTTCCTTTGTAATCACCTAAGCCTTTGCTCATCAAGTCCACCAGGCAAGACTTTCCATTTCTACCTGAGCCGGTATATATATTGAATGTCTGGTTCTCGGTAGTTCCTATCAGCACTGAGGCCAGATGTTCCCACATGTAAGCGCGAAGGGAATCGATTGGGAAGAGTTGCTCCATGAAGACCTCGAGCTTGTCCATAGTTGAAGAATGTTTCTTCTTATCAAGGGGTACATAGTCGATGTTTGTGCATTTAGAGATGTAATCGTCAGGCTGACCACGTCTATGAACCTTGCTCTTGAAGTCCACCACATAGTTATTGAAGCACAGAAGGTATGGGTTCTGGTCTAGCTTCTCTAGAAAGTCCTGGTCGTAGAATAGCTCCCGAGCTTCCCGCATGATGTTATTCTTCCATTGTGTTTTCTTGAGATACACCGCAATCTCAGCTAACTTGCTGGTTCTTTTCCTCATAGCCTCGTAAGACTGATCAGTCTGTTCCATTGTTTGCATACGTGTCGTATAGTCATGGATTCTGCTGAGATACTCATGATGCATGTCTTTGGATATGCACAATCTCAATGTGCTACCTGAGTCGATTTCAAACCATCTATGATTCTTGTACTCATACCAGCTATTTGTTCTAATGCTTACGCAAACGAATCTATCTTTGAAGATGTTGTAGAGGACCGTCGCAAGGTCGAACTCAGTTGCATCACTTACAGTCTGTTCGATGAAGAAGTCGATCGTTTCTGTCCGAATCTTCTCGAACCCCTCTGGGGCGTCGTTCTTTGCCCAGTACATGATCGATCTATTTGATAATCCGTCAGGGTTCTGGAAGTCGAATCCTCGCCACGTCTCGAACAATTCGGACACACATGTCCAGTCGAACTTTCCATCAGCTCCTCTTAGACTGTGTCTACAGTTTGATTGGCAGCTCATCTTCAGCCATGTAAGGAACATTTTAGGACTGGTGTTCGCAAGAGCCCATCCTACTCTGATCCAGTTGTTATAACTTCCTGGACCATAGTATTTGTTTGGAAGGGCCATGGTGAACTGATGTGTCTCTTTGATTTTATAGTCACATGGATTTATCGAGTCGAACATATCGTCGATAAGTGAGTCTAGTGTTGCTTCTGAATCTATAAGGTCATATCTGATCAAACCACCTTTTCTTGGACGGAAGTTGCTGGCCGGTGGTCCTGTCTGCTTTCTTCGTCCCTGCTTACCAAGACACTTACTTGCTTCGTCAAACTCTTCTTTCACACTTTCTTTGACAGTGGAGTCTGGGTGGTTCCTGTGCCTAGCACACAGCTTTGAGAATGTCTTCTTTGTATCAAACGATTCTGGTCCAGATGCTGACACGATGTCCCATGACGATCTAGAATGCTTGAGCTTATATGTCTTATGGATTAGGTAAGCCTCATGTCCTGGCTTACGAGACCCATACATTTGCCAATTGACCTGACCTTTGGCGACACCTTCATCCAAGACTTCGTCCCAAGTGTTCTCTACTGGAAGGTCTGACCATAGCTCACCAAGCTCACTTAGCGCTGCTTCTCTGACCATGGCTTGGATTCCCTTGTGAACCTTGAGACCAACGATAATATGGATCCCATCTTTTGTCTTGGTGTCAAGGATGTTTACACTCTTCTTCTGTAGAACGAAAACGTCAACTTCTTGTTCGTCGGCGATGTCTACAAACTGTACCAGTTTATCCATATGCAGCATGACGAGATCCAATGTATGGTCATCTGTGTGCAATCTTTCGGTAACAGTTGTGTTATAGCGTAAATCAACGTCAATGAGCATCGGCCCGTCCTCTATGAGTTGTTTCTCAGTCATATATTCGAGTTCTCCCTTCACAAATACTTTTTCATAATAAGTTTCTAACAGTTCTTCTTCTGATCCATTGGGGACCACATAAGCACCTCCATATACTTCCAAAGCTTTATCAGGAATGCGCGTATGTGTGAATGATTCCCCCTTCCCAGCGGTACAAGACCGAATGAATGTATCAAACCTTGTAGTCTTGGTTGTCATTTTTGATTGGTATAAGTGGTGGATATTATTTTAACTCAATTTTCCGTTGATCTTCCAGAAAGAATCAGGGGGCAGTAATCCTACGCACTTTGGATATAAATAGATCCCCAGAGAGAATACAGAGATAATCATGAGTGATTCGCGTCAACAATGTGTCATAACGAGAGAAACAACTATGAGATTAGCATCCGATGTCAGGGATATTTACAAACATCCTCTGCACAGCGAAGGAATATATTATGAGCATGATGAGAGCGATTTGCTCAAAGGATATGCAATGATAATCGGTCCAGAAGATACTCCTTATTCAGGAGGATACTATTTCTTCAAGTTCGCATTTCCTTCAAATTATCCACATTCGCCACCCAAAGCTATTTTTCATACTAACAATGGAAGTATGCGTATGCATCCTAACCTCTACAAAAGTGGTAACGTCTGCCTATCAGTCTTGAACACATGGCATGGTGATCAATGGGATGGGTGCCAAACTATTTCATCAATATTGCTCACTATTCGTCATATCCTAACGAAGGATCCTTTGACTCACGAACCTGGTCTCGGAGAATCCCATCCAGACTTCTTCTCGTATACACAGCTTGTTGCGTTCTACAATATTCGATTAGCCACTATAGACATACTATCCTCTGCGTATATCGACCGGCATTTCTCGAGTCTACTCCAAACTGCTAAGCAAAACTTCATCGACGATTACGATAAAAAGAAGAAGGCCCTCGAAGACGCTAGGGAAGGCTTCGATATTTTCAAGACGACCAGACGTCTCGCTCCGCCGGACACTTTATCTACAAGGAGCATATACAATATACCCCAGGTTCGTATTGATTATGACGTACTTGTTAGGGATCTCGCTTCTATGCGTCAGAAGCTTCTAACGGCTTCAACTTAGTAGAAGTTTAATGAAAAATTGCAGGAGGCAGATAAAAAGATATGTCTCACATATATACACAACGATGCACTTCTGCGTTAAATGCGATTTCATGTACTATCTTAAGTTGAAAGGTGAAGATACAGATCAACTCATATACTATTGCCGTCATTGTGGTCATGAAGCTGATGAGTTGACTGACTCAGACGTTTGTGTTCTTAAAACCTCCGTCAACCGCGGTGCGGAGAAATATGCCAGAGTCATCAACGAGTACACAAAAGACGATCCTACGGTGCCTAGGATAAATACGATGCGTTGTCCTAACCAACAGTGTCCCGCAAACGAGGGCGACAAAGGAAACGAGGTTCTCTATATCCGATATGACGACGCGAACATGAAGTACGTCTATATGTGCGCGCATTGTGATACAGTCTGGAAGACCAACGAGCAGAAATAAATCGGAAAATTGATACAACTTAAACATTTTCTCTTGACAATATAGACCATGAGCGATTCAGAAAACGAAAGCTACCAAAGTGAAAGCGAGGATTATGAGAAAACACAGTTTGGTGAGGAAGACTCTGATTTCAGCGATGGAGAAGAGTCCCTCGACCCAGAACAAGAACCTACTTTCAAACCGAGGATCAAAATTGGCCCTTTAGTCGAAGCCGGTGAATTGGGAGGAGATTCTAGTGACGAAGAAGAAGAAGAAGATGATGATATGGAGATGGACCCTGAAAACATCAACGACGAACACGACGAACACGACGAAGAAGAGGATGAAGTTGACCCTCCAGACGCACAACAGGGATTACCCGGTGTCCAACAAGGGCTCATCGACCTTGAGAACCTAGAAACAGGTGATGACGATAGCGATGACTCCAGCGACGATGACCGCTCTGACGACGAAGACTATCTTCAAAAGCTCGACCGAGACGTAGTCGACGATTACGTTGGCGAAATGCATCCCGAGTCGAAGATACATAACTTCGACGAAGTTAGGGCGCTGTCAGCCGTCGTTAGGGACAACACCGGAGCAGTGGTGGACGAACTGCATCAGACGATTCCTGTCCTTACCAAGTATGAGAAAACGAAAATCTTAGGTGTAAGGGCGAAACAACTAGACGCCGGCGCAATGCCTCTTGTTAAGGTAGCACCTAACGTGGTAGACGGATATACTATCGCTCTTATGGAGCTGCAACATAAAAAGATTCCTTTCGTAATCCGACGTCCGCTACCAAACGGTGCATGCGAGTATTGGAAAGTGTCAGATCTAGATTTACCTTAGAAAGTATGATATCGCATCAACAAGCAAGCAAGGTACCAGGTAGAAGACTGTTGATAAATATACCGCTGCTATCGCAGACATCAGTGATTTAGAAACTATCACTTCTACATCATTTTCTTCCGTGAATAATCGGCTACCTACCAAAAGTGCCAGGTATGCCCAGATAGTTCTATCGATCCAATTCTTAATAATCCCCATTGTTGTTGATGCAGTTATTCACACATCAAAAACAATCAATTTTCCTATTTAATTGCTAAGGCTTATCCAGTCAGTAGCTACGTATTTTTTCTCTTTCATTGATCGCTTAATAAGATCTGTGAGGCCGTTTTTCCACTCTATATCGAAGGTAGTTGTAGGACTGCTATTAATCTCGATTATTCTACTAGATCTATCGTCTAGTAACTCTACATCTACACCGAATATTTTCGATTTGCCAGCATCGCCTTCCCCACAAGGAGATCCGCACGATTCGATGATCATCCTTAGTTTCTCTCCGACCTCTTCCGCAAGCAAATCGCTGTCTACCCCGCATGTAGCTAGCTGGGTTGTCAATCTTGGTAGATCGTATGTATCGTAATGCTTGTCTCCTCCCATAGACTGGTTTATCTTCATGCCACGGTCTAGTCCATTGTATTCGAAACGCTTATCGGCAAACACGTTGTAACCTGTTCTATAGAGATACATTCCTTTGTCGCAATCAACTACCATGAAGTAACGCATCCCAAACTTGAAACCGTTTACAAGTAACGGATTCTCAAGATATTCTTGCACCTGTACAATTTTTTTGTTGTTCAGAACCTCCATATTTGTCCTATTAACGAGGAACACTCCTTTTCTCTCACCAGAGTTATATTCCTTCGCAATATACTCTTTGTAAGGTGAGTATTCTGCCTTAAACTTAGCTGCGTCTTCCGGCCATTTGTAGCTCTTTGGAAACACCTTAAGTGTCTCGGTTTCACCATATCTCTCTAGGCATTTTTTCCATATGTCTAATCTGTTGAACGCCCGCGTACGCTCCATCTTTTTTGGCTTAGTCAGCGAGACATCGGGGTCTTCTCTGAAGACTATCCAAGACACCGCTATTATGGCTACTATGATTAGAAACATCACTAGAAGTTTGTTCATTAAAGTAACTGGATATAAGATTACGCATGTAAGTATCCGAGATTGCACTTCCCACAAAAAAAGTATGTATATGACTCGATGTTCCGACTAACACTTCCACCTTTGACCACAATCGATGCATGTAACATAAGTAGTCATTGGCTCATCGGCTGATCTGGTCTGTAGCTGATAATATGAGCATTTGTTCGATCCGCACTTCCTGCACGTATAGTTGTCGGTGTTAGCTTCAAGCTTAGGTGCATAGAGATCCATGTCGCGATCTTGCTTACGTTTCAATAGAGCCTCCCATTTATCCGGTGCCATCTCTTGATGGGTCATTAGTCCAACCTCATGTGGCTTTATCTCCTTCATCTTGATGCGGTGAAGCAGATCGCTGTTCTGTAGATTCACCCAAACAGTTCTGAATCTATCAGTGTATAGCTGAACGAAATGTTGGTTTTCCCACTTCTTTACCACATTCTTTTGTCCTGCTGCGCGAATGGCGTAATTCAACATGCCCTTCTCGATATTTAACGCATTACGCTGGTTTCCAACGATTTCAGCTAGACTGTCTCTGACTTTAGATCTGAATGATTCGGGGTCACTGATGTGTTGCATTATTAGTAGATACAACAAGCCTATTTAGATCGCTTTCGATTTTCTCGTTATATCTATTCGTCATCACTGTAGTAATAGGATTCTTCTTCCAACTCAGAGCCCAACCCAGTTGGCTCATCTTCTGCCGTTACATTCGGCTCATCTGAGTCGTAATCTTCGTCCTCGTCCTCGTCCTCGCTACCACTTTCAGCGTCGTCGCCTACCTCGACCTCATCATCGCAATCAGATGAATCATCAGCATCTACCACAAATCCGTCTTTCAAATAACCTCCAACCTTAGTTTTTTCCGTCTCGGAAACATCGTCCAGTTCGTCGTCACTCTCTTCGTCCTCCTCGCCGAGATCTTCAAAACCGCCAAAAAGTTTCTCGTAGAACACCTTCCACTTCTCACAAGTAAGGTCGCACAACTCGCCGTCTTGATCGACACCTACTATTGCAAGAGTACCAAAGCACAACACTTCTGCGATAGGAGGTGGCAGTTCATACTTGTTTTCCGTACCGGCCCTTCCGTCTGTTTTGCCCCACACCTCAACCGCTCGTAGGTCGGGGGACGAAACGGGCCATGTACATAGCTTCTTAAAGCCATCCGATTTTCGGAGACCGCTTTTTTTGTAGAGGTTATCACGGGAAACATCCTTACTGTTAAGGTCTTTTCTCGAGCCGCCTTTGTCAACTAAAACTAACCTTGTCATGATAATGTGTCTTACCAGAATGGGTTTAAATGGTTTCACCTAGATTATTCAAGATGCCAAGTCAGGACGTTTACAGAATCTACGTAGAAGACTTAATCCCTAGAAACATTGACACCACATTACTCATTACAAGAGAGACACATCGAAGACAGTATTCTACTTTCTTCTCTGATAAGGGCCTATTCCGTATCATGAACGGAATCCTACATGGAGTCGATATAGAGGATGGCGTCGTGACTAGACATGAGCTGGCAAACGATAAAACAGACATCGTCTTATTCGCCGACACATCAAAAATGTCTCCGAATCGTAAAAAAACGCAACTCCCGATCGGCCATACTATCCAGAAGATTGAGGAGGTTTCTTATCGGCTCCTTCAGCACGCCGAAACGCGATTGGTTGTCGAGATCGAAGGGAAGTGTCCCGTAGATGTTTACTTCGAGACGACAATCCCTATTTTCACTCCCGAAGTTACCGAAACAATCCTTACGTTCCTTTCAGAGCTTAAGTTTTGTTCGTAGAGTATAAGCATGATTGCCTGGACAGTTCAATGGTCATTGATATCACTTATACTTATTATTCTTGTCCACTACCTCTACTCATTTTTCATCGATACGTTGACTGTTCCAAAGGTGAGGGATCTAATACACAACCCCACTGAACGGTATAATACGATCATCACCGATATTAACAAGACAGCTAGGCCTGGTGCTGGTGAAACCTTGGACGCCGTACCTGACCAGTCTGAAATGCAGTCTGAGCTACGGGACTTCCTTAGTAACATTAAGAAGGAGAAAACGTCTCAATTCCCGACAGCAGCAAACGATGTCGGAGCTTACAGCTCATACTAAACTAGTTAAAGATTCGTCTCTAGTTGATGTAGAACATGAACATCAAACAAGCTATTGAACGATTTCCATCAGTAGAACTTTCTTATGACAAACTCCTGCATAAGAAAGTTCGGGCTCATATGTTTAGCCTTCTACCTCAAGGTTCTAGATGCTTGTTATGGTTTACGACTGTAGGAAGCGACAACGTTCCTATATTACTGACATTGGACAAAAGGGGAAACATCGAGTCAGCAAACGTCAAGACGATGTCGTTTGGTGATGATCTATGTATCGGTGACGGGTCAATATTCGCGGGGATACTTTTTAAGCACGGAAACTCGGATATGTTCACTTTTCTCGATCCGGTCATCTATAAGAGCCAACCCGTATGGAAAGAGAAGTGTGACACTAAGCTTAGTATACTCCAGCACACATTCACACACGAGCTCTGTCCACCAGCTTATGGTACAGGATGGCTAGTCCCGGGACTTCCCTACATGACGGATTCGTTTGGTGATGCTATCGAGGTAGCTAGAACGCTCCCATACTCTCTACACGGTATTCGTCTTACTGAAGGTAGAAAAACAAGACACTTTGGTTACGTCAAATACACCGGTAGACAGATATCTGTTGCCGTGCTGAAAGTTAAGGCACAGCTCCTTGATGACGTATATGGGCTGTATTGCTCTGATCATAAAAGAGGTACTATTCCCAGGATCGCATTTGTACAAGACTACTCGTCCAGTGTGATGATGAACAAACTATTTCGCTGTATCAAAGAGAACGACAACCTAGACCTACTTGAAGAAAGCGATGATGAAGAGGAGTTCGAAAACGTCAGCGACGATAAGTTCGTGGATACCAAGAAAGTCGTTCATATGGAGTGTGTATATGAGCCGCGTTTCAGTAAGTGGAGACCCATCAAGGTCGTAAACAACTCTTGTCCTCTAGCCACCTCTAGGGAGATCGAGACTATAGAAAGAAATAATATGAGGTGAGTATATACATGTCTAACTCAGCAGCACCGTTTGATAGCAATGGCACAGGTGGGGCTTATAGCGCCTCGCAAGCCGCAGTTGATTCAAATACTAACTTCGCTCAGCCCGCCGATCTATTCGCAGCGGGGTATATGAACACGCCGAAGGGTGCGTTTGGAGGTACAGTATCCAATGTACAGGCCGCCGAAGGAAATTATGTCAATAGAAAGTATATGACCGGTGGAAAACTTACTCGTCGCTACGCTAAGAAATCAGGTACCAGGAAACCTAGGCACACACGCAAGGCTGGCAAGTCTCGCAAAATGAACAAAGCTTCTCGTGTGAAGCGCGGAAAAAAACAAGGCAAATCCAGAGCTAGAAAACCTAGTGCCCGTAAGTCTAGAGGACGTAGATCAAGAGGACGCAGACCAAGAGGAAAGAAGAGTGGAAAGCGCGGAATGAAGCGTCCTAGTAGGAAATCTAGAAAGATGAGGGGAGGAACAGATGCGTTCATTAACAAACCTCTCTCATTCTCCTACGGCGCACCAGCTATGCGTCTGTCTCCTGATATGTCAGCCCTTGCTAATCCTGTTCCTATCGCAGCGACAGACACGTGTGCAAAGGACATGTAAGAAAAATCCATATCGTAATCATTTATTATCGATATAGATGTATACAATGAGCGTCATTAACTTTTTTGCCGAAATCAAAGACGACCAAGGAACGTGGCGGGAAGGTGAGTTCTCTCTTGACAATAATGCAGGTATGATAACGCTCTCGAGTGTGAATTATGTTTCCGGTGGACCGAGGATCGCGCACATGGCAGTCGCGTCGTACAGTCCAGATGAGGACATACGAAATAGACGAAGGTTTCCAGCCACCATATACCCGAGAACCGCACGCATCAATTTGAACGCAAGTGACGGAAGCATTGTACAACTAGAGTTATGCCCACATAATCGCTCTCATCCTGGAGAAAGACAAGTTTTCGATGACATTACAAGTGGAACAATGCAGGCGATGGAACATGCGAATACGGTAGACTTGGATGAACTGAAATCGCAGATACCTACGTTGGGTCCTAACCCCACTCTCCAAGAGAAAGCGAATGAACATTTGACGAGTGCTCGACTGCTACATAGAGTTCGCGAGTTTGCTGTAACAAAGAGGGAAGCGGAGAATGCTTATGTTGAGGCAGATAAACAGATGGGATGCAGCGATTATTGGCGTGTTATCAAATGGTTAGAAGACAATGGTCTAGTAGTTCAAGATATCTACGTACATGATGGAGGGAAGAGAAAGAAGAATGTTAGACGTCAAAGAGCGCGCAACGCGACGAAAAAGCGGGGGGCACGTAAACAATCCACAAAGAAAAGAACTCGGCGGATGAAGCCTCGAAAGAGAAAGGATAGGCGCAAGAAAGGTAGAGCAATCAAAACTACGCTCAAGGCTAAGTCAAAACCTTCGCGCAGAAAGAAAGGCACAAGACGAACCGCTAAGTAATCACGTATTAGATGTCGATTAGACAAGCCCCTGCTTTAGGTGCACTCTTCTTCTGAGTACCAGCCTTAACATCTCTCCATTTACCCTGCATGTACCCCACAGAATCCGTTCGTTTAACAGAGTATTTGCATTTTCTGTAATAGGTGAGACGTTTTTTCGATTGGTTTTGAAATAAGTCATGCGTATCTATGAAATCTACTACTAACGGACGTTCGTGTTTCATGCGTAAAATCCTACCAACAGCTTGTGTTATATCAGTCCTAGGTGTCGCAAGGAATAAAGTGGTAAGTGATTTAATATCTAGTCCTTCTGCTGCCATAGCATACGTCGCGATTACTACCTGCTTGCTCTCCGTTTCTTTTAAGTCGCTCTCCTTCATTCCGCCAACATAGTACCCGACAGTCGCAATCTTCCTATGCGCTATGGCATCATGAAGGTATTTAAGAATACTCTTGTTCTGCCCGAGAATCATCACATGTTGGTCAGGCGTTTCTTCCATCTCTCTTACTAATACTTTCAATATGAACTCCGAACGACTTGCATAGTCACATAGCTTGGTGATCATAGTACTGTACTGAGGATTCCCCCTGTAGTCATATACGACCTCTTCGAACTCAGGGTCATTTGACTTATACTCTATTGCCTTCACCATAACATTGTTCTCGTCTTCTCTCTTGAGAGTATAAAGTATCTCCCCAAGAAACATCTTGAAGACAGGTGTGAGTCCATCCTTGCGGTTCATTGTGGCACTTAGTCCGAGAGTATACTTTGTCACTACATGAAGGAGCGATCTACTGAACACCTCTGACGATATATGATGACATTCATCAACAATAGTTAGTCCAAACTGACTAAATAAGTCGGATGGATATTCCTTCATGGAGAGGGACTGAAGCATACCTATAACAATGTCCTTTCCATCAACGTCGAGCGTTTGTCCTTGTATCTTCCCGATTTTGGCTGTAGGCAAGAACTGTTCGATTCTCTCTACCCATTGATTCAAGAGGAAACTCTTGTGTACAATCACTAGAGTCTTTCGTTTGAGGCGAGATATTATATTCAACGAGAGAGAAGTCTTGCCGGCACCACAATATAGATCGAGGAGGCCGCCACCGCCCCATTCGCTTTTGGTCGAATCCATATAAGCTTCCACAATCGGAACCTGATAATCACGGAGCTGACCATTGAACGGTACGTCGATCTTCTCTCCGTCACTAATATGTATTCCATCTGGATCACCGTAAGTTCCCAAACCGTAATACTTCGGCATGTATAATCTAGTTCCACTCTCTCTATAGACTGGAAACGATGCTGGTTGTACAGGGGACTTTGGCAAGTACGGCTGGACTGTTAAAGAGTCGCGTATTGACTTCTGTTCGTTCTGATCTAAGCATTCCTTATAGATTGTGTATCCTTTGGATCCGATATATGTCGACTCTTCCATGATGTGATATTTTGTTGTCCACCATTTAGGTAGATTTCAAAAACCAATCACCTGCGATAACGTTATTCGATAATGTATTAAAAACAATAACGCTATAACAACAATAATGAGCAACATCATCATTCTCGCACTGCTTTCACTCGTTGGCATTACATCCAGTGTTAAACTTGACACGGTAGGTGCACTTGATATTAATATGTATGCAGGAACATGGTTTCAAATGTATTCTAATCTCCCCGTCACTAGCACGTTTGAGCGTGACAATGTATGTGTAACGGCACAGTATGGCAAACCAGACCCTTCCATTAAGAAAGCCGATGTCTCAGTAGTGAACACGGCGAGGCTCGTGCAGCCAACTAACGGAACGATTGCGGGTATCACGGGATATGCGTATGTACCTGACAGTGACGAACCAGGCAAGCTGAAGGTCCATTTTGATGAAGGTGCCCCAGTAGATGCTGATTATTGGGTAACATCACTTGGCCCGGTCAATGAAGACAACTTGTATGATTACGCTATAGTTTCCGACAATATAGGGCTTACACTCTATGTATTAGCAAGGAATGTCGAGACGTTCGAGACCAAATACGATACTACCGTGCGCGAGCAGCTAGTCGATCTTGGCTTTACAGGTAAAGCGAAGGAACCTATACCAACATATCAGAAGGCGGACTGTGATTATTCATGGTTAGATGAATAAATTATCTGAGACTATCTTATAATGGATTTTCAGAAAGCTATGAAATCTCTGATCAAGGCAGAGCATGCTCATAAGAGGGTTTTAGAAGCAATCTTTGTTCTTTACATTGTCTTCGATGTCGAGACACCCAAAACACTGGCAAAGATGGTAGACAGTACGATCGGAAACGTCGTAGTGGCAGTTCTTGCTCTCACCATGTTCGCGGCTGGTGGTCCAATCGCAGGTATTCTTGCGTTGATTGCTGGCCACACACTGATCCGTCGCTCGAGTGAACAGACAGGCAGTTTGTATCTTCAAGGGGAGGACCGTGCCGAGCACATCAAGAAAGAACTACTTGACAAGTACAACGCGTTTCCACGAACTCTAGAGGAGGACATGGTAAGCCAGATGGCACCGTTGGTATCAGGAAGTTCTGATGACAGCAACGTGAAGCCAGTACTCGATAGCATCAATGATGCTGCACCAATTGATTACGATGGTGTAATTTAATCCAAAATATCGTTTGTGAGAATACTTTTGTCCACAAACGATTCACTCCTATAGTGCTTTCACGCAAATACTATACTGTATTCTTGACATCATGTATGTAACGGCCATAGTCGATACCAGACCTAGTGTATGTAGATAATCTTTTCCTTTGAACGATTTCTCGGTTAGTGCAACGTAAGCCATGCTTAATGCGACCAGTACAAACTGAACGAAGGTAAGGACCATCAAAAAATAGTAGATCACGCAGTACTCCTGTCCTATCGGTGAAAACACGGTTTCGAACATCTTATACATATACTAATGATTATTTGTGTTTCAATGCCTTTTGACACGGCGTAGCTATCTTAAGTGCATCATCAAATAAAGTTAGCCCTTCGAGAGCGTATCCTCCAAGGGCACCTAACACTATTGCCTTAAAGTTATTAGATGCGTTGTCGTATGCGACGATTAACGCCATCATGACAAGTGCGGTGAGCCAGTGATGTAGATGCAAACAGGTGTTGCCGAATATAGCAATGATCTTCTGAGAATGCTTCTTCACACCCCAGTTGAAGTAGCTCGTGGTTGCGAACACAATAACGAACGCGATTATCCCTTCTCTCCATGACTCCATTTATGTTATAATGAGATTAACAAACAATCATCCGAAACTCTCCTACAATATGCCTCTTTGATATGTGTTTGTTTACTCTGTTGTAGGTGTATTTCTGGAAGTGACATATACCATCTATGTAGAGGCGTCATGATAAACTAATGTTTTGAAGTTGTTTTCCATTCTCAATTTTGAAATCAGTTAAAAAAGTGTTAAAAAACCTCCATAGAAATCGAGAATGAGAATGCGTGCAAAAAAGGCTGTTTATCATGACGCTTGTAGATAAAACTTGTTCAGTCACTAAAAAATCATGTAGGGATGTTATGGAGGCATATAATGCTCATCGATTTTTCCATCGTTTAGACTCTCGTCCTTTTTTCTACTACCCTTATAATGGTAGTAAATGGTAGTATTTTAGGGACAGAAAAGGACGAAAAAGGGACAGAGATTTTCCATTGTGAAAAGTGTGACTTCTTTACGTCTCATATTGGTCATTGGAAAAGACATCTTAAGACGAAGAAACACAATGATAGTAAAATGGTAGTAAATGATAGTAAAAACGAGCAAAAAGGACCACAGTGGATTTGTCACTGTGGCAGGCAGTATAAGTACGATAGCGGGTATTATCGTCACAAAAAAAAATGCAAATGGTCAGCTCCCACGTCAGATACTCCTACTGATCAAAACCAGGTAATAGAGGCTGACTCCGGTCACAAAAACACGTCTGCCGACGGAACATTCTTCGATTCTCTCTCTAAGGAAGAGTTGAAAGGCATATGTAAGTTCCAACAACTGAAAATTAGCGAAGGTAATGGCAGCACGCAAGCGATTACTGGTGACAATAACACGATGACCAACCAGAACTTCAATATTAGTGTCTTTCTCAACGAACAGTGTCGTGATGCTATGTCGATACAGGATTTTGCAAAACAGCTAACACTAACAATGGAAGACTTAGCTGCGAGCAGACAAAACAGAGCACAGGGTTTCTCTAACATAATGGTGAAGAATCTGGAGCCTCTTGCGATCACGGAGAGACCTGTTCACTGCACTGAGGACAAAGCATGGTTTATAAAAGACGGTAGCAACTGGTCAGAAGATAACGGTAGCCGTTTAGTCCAGGAAACACAGCGGGGAATCCAAAGATCGTGGCCTACCGTTTTCCAAGAGGCAAATCCCGATTGGAAAGATAAGGAAGGTCTTCAAGGTGCGTATGTCGAACTAGCTGGTGCAACCACTACAGATTTGTCTCAAAGAGAGATCTCTAAGATAACCAAGACCGTTGGCAAAAAGTGCCACGTCAAGGACGATTAAATGATAAAGACATCATAGACTTACTTTATCATCTAGTTCGAGGAAGCGACCGCTGGTTTACTCAGGTATTCAGCAAACATCTCATACGCTTTATGGAATACTTTCATTATGATGATGAAGACTATCACCGCAAGAATTATTGGAAGAACACCACTACCCAGTAAGTTCTCTAGCCATGCAGGTGCTTCTGACATACTAGTAATTGCTTTTTTCTCTTTGATCATTGTAGACCCGTCGGATCCAGTGGGATTGCATTCAATGTATATCTCATCTTGGCTGACTAGCGATGACACTCCTTTCGAGTTGTAAAACAGACCGTCCTTCGGCTGCTTGATACCATACGAAGCTGCTTTGGTGATCTTTAATAGTCTGCTATGACTAGCCTTCGTAAGGCTTACCGGATGAGAAAGATCAAATACAACGTACTCATAACTACCATTGCAAGGATCATATGGAAGTGTCCCAGAGTAGTTATAGTATGGCGCCTTAGGTACGATCTTCTCGAGAGAAAAAACAGGTAGATTGATGTTCATCTTACCACCTTTAGTGTTCGCAGACCTTGCAACCTGCGTAATTAGTTCATCCATCATGCTTGACGACCCTCCATTATCTACAATCGGTATGGACACTATCATGTTTGAACCACCAGATACTGCATTGTGCATAATAAGTATTTCTCCGGCGGCATGTTTACCCCCATATGTATGAAGTGATGGGTGGTAGATTCGCATCTCTTGCACGTTGTATCTCTCTGTGTTGTAAACAACAGGGGGTTGTGGGCTCTTGTCCATGCTTACCCTGATGAAGTCGCCTCGGTTAGTGGCCTGAAGCGACGTGGGGCTATAATTGAATGAATAATTACATTTCAATCTACAATCGCCTGTACCGGCCTTCGATATGTTGATGGGAGAAGTGGCAGATGAGCAACTCATTAATATAGGATAGCAATAAAAAATATGGATCATCTATATAGCGATGAGGATCTCACGTAGAAGAATATATCGTATCCTAAACAGTCGTAGTCAGTCCCAGAAAAAACCCAAGAAGAGTGCGAAAGGGGAGAGAGGAAGGGCTAGAAAGACTAGGTCGAAGAGAGGAGGAAATATTAGGAAATCCACACTTAAGGCCCGCGGTGGTGCTCTCCTTAGAAGCAATAAACCTGATTCAACAACTACACACGCTGCAGATGAAGAGAAGGGGATACTTCTATCTACTGGTGATACGCTAGTCAGATTTTTCAAGGGTGATAAATCTTCCAGTAAACCGGTAAAGGCATGGAGAAACGCTATTCAGCAGTTCGTAAACGCTGTGCCCCCCGTAACCAAACCTTCTGGTAGAGAGGCTAAAATCAATTTAGCAATAAATCGGCTAGAAGAAGTTATCCCTAAACTCTCCAAAAATCCTGAACTGTCCACATATGCTAGCTATTTCGTTAATCGAGAGAAGAGCCTTATAAATATAGACTTCAGACCTGTTGAAAAAAAGGTCAGTGCTATCAAACGGTATATCAACTCATCTGAAGACACCGATGTCAAAGAAATCCTCACTAAGTACGACCTTGGTCTCGGGTTTGTTGCGGCAATTGACTTGAAGATAGAGAGCCTAGAAGAGGGTTTCCCTAGTCTTTTGAAAGACGCCGTCTCTAAAAAAGAAGCACTCAATAAAGCAATCAATCACGGCGAAACGACTGTGTTCCAAACCGCCGAGTCAAAAGCACAAGGTAGAGTGGGATCCCCGGGTACCGAGCTCGA
>JGI24916J38487_100223_pt1 | contig 31035 bp, 27 predicted proteins | sample LinPfosmplate4_FD_38487 | JGI IMG/M metagenome (IMG submission 38487) | reverse complement strand
AGCAGCAGCAGCAGCAGCAGCAGCAGCAGCAGCAGCAGCAGCAGCAGCAGCAGCAGCAGCAGCAGCAGCAGCAGCAGCAGCAGCAGCAGCAAAAAAAGCAGAGGAAGAAGAAGAAAGAAAAAAAGCAGAGGAAGAAGAAGAAAGAAAAAAAGCAGAGGAAGAATTGTTAATGTGGATTTCCGTAAATGAAGATTTAGATGCTACAAAAAAATTTCGGAAAAAATTTAAAGCGGATACCGAACGAATGAAATTGTTAAATAAAATAATAAACACAATAAACGACCCAGGTTACGTTTATATGACTGAAGAAAAAAAAATAGATTTTGATACAAACACAAAGACTTTGTTGAACGCAATCCTCTTTGATGATTTAAAAACATTAAAACTTCCAGAACTTAAAGAAAAAAGAGATGAATTATATTCATTATATAGCGAATTTAAAATATCCGGACTGGATTATGAAAATGATGAAAATCTAAAAATACATAAAAATGGATACACGGAACTAAAAATAGATATTAATGATTTAATAGGAAATGATTTGGGACTTGCTGAAGGATTAGAAGCGGCTATCTCTGGAAGCGCTAAGAATTACAAAAAAATAACTAAAATAACTATTAAAAGGAAATCAATTATAAGAGAAGCAGATAAAATAAAAAATATAATAAATAACATATTAAAACATTTTAATAAAAGATTTTTAAATGACAGACAAATAAAATACACGCACATCAAGGAAAAATGTACTAAAATAAATTTATACAGAATGATATTAGATATATACATATTCTATATAGAACCACCAGCAGCAACAACATCAGCAGCAGCAACAACATCAGCAGCAGCTGCACCAGCACCAGCAGCAGCACCAGCACCAGCACCAGCAGCAGGACCATCATCAGCACCAGCAGCAGGGGGAGCACCACCACCACAAACACCAGCACCAGCAACAGCACCAGCACCACAAACACCACAAACACCAGCACCAGCAACAGCACCAGCACCACAAACACCACAAACACCAGCACCAGCAACAGCACCAGCAACAGCACCAGCACCAGCAGAAATAAATAAAGTTATAGATTGGAATTATACAATAAATCCAGGTATGAATACTGCCCGTATGTTTTACATGGTGTTAATGTGGTTTAATAAAATGAAAGAAGATACACACTTAAGAAAAACATTTAAATTAGAACCTGTATATGCAGAAGAATACGAAGGTAATATTTATGAATCCATATTAGATACAGAACAATCAAAAATAACCGAAGAAACAGATATATTAACATTCACCCAAGAACTCATTTTTTTAAAGAATTATAATAATTTGATTGAGGAAGGCACTTTCGGAAATTATTTGAATTATTTAAATACAAATTTTGGAACTAATGTAAATGATGAAACTAATGTAAATTATGTGTTAAATAAAATATTTATTTTAAATAGAACATCTGCCGATTTCAAAAACTTAACGTTAGATGATATGACCAATAGATATGAATATACTAGTAATAATAATAAATTAAAAGATGAAATGACAAAACATTTTGGATCAATTACAGAGGGTTATGATGGAGGACCAACGTGCGAAAACATTAACGACGCAATCGACTATGCACGTTATATAGACGTTATCCAAATATTAAAAAAAAATGGTGATTATTCATTAGATAGCAAAAATATTAAAAATGATATAGATAAATATATTGAAAAAGGAGATAAAAAATCATTTGAATATATAACTGATCCAAACAAAGACCGGGTAATAAATGATGTGCGAAAGACAGAGGAACAAAAGATGTTATTATTTGAGAAAAATAATAGGTTGTTGAAGGAAGCATGGAAAGAATGGGAGGCCCTCGGTCAATTTCTGCCACCCAGCAGCAGAAGGAGCCGTGTCAAAGCGACAGAGTCAGAACAAGAGATGTGGCGGCGTTGGAAAGACCGACCCAGACTCAGCGGCACCGCCAGCGCCAGCGCCAAGAAGAAGGTTACGCCCAGCACCACAAGCACTACTTCCGGGGATTCTGTCCCTAATGTTGTTGAAGATTTTTTCGATTCTTAACTTTGATAACAGAAAAAAATTAAATGATTAGTGGAACATAAGTATATAAACCCGTTTTGAAATAAATCCAATTATCTTGTTTATTTATCATACTAAATAAAATACTTAGTATGATTCAAAAATTTAAACCGCTGTGCGTGTTTAATTCAAATACATTGGGCGGTTCTTATCGCTCACTTCTAGTGGTTTGGGCATAATCAAAGGCGTCTTATCCATTATGGAAAGACTCTTCAAAGTTTTAAGTTGCGGTTCAGCGGGTTTCAAGGGTGTAACCAAGTTATTAGCACCAATACCAAAGAGAGTGGATTCAATATCACAAGCGTTATGTGCCAATACATTACGACAGGTTGAAGCACCGAGAAGACCATCGCCCGGGTGATAATTCTGTTTGGGTTGTCCAAAGGTATCACACGATAAGTATGCACCGACCTTTTCGTCGGCTCTCTTTACTAAATTATAATCTCCTTGTGTATTACGATTGCGTGTGGAAGACATTGCTTATACATTATACACGGATAATAAAAACACGAAATTATCTTACAATCATTTTTTTAATTTTCTGTAATTCTGGTGTCGTTCCGGAGAACCCGGATGGATTTTCAAAGAAAACACGTAAACAATTGTGAAAGTCAGTGAAATAATCATAAGCAAACAAAATCGCTAGTCCAATATCTGGACTTTGTGAGAACATAAGTGATGCTGCATCCAAATAAAGTTGATACAATTCTTTATTATCTTTAGTAGCGTCATAAATATAATTCATCCCCTGTGAAATTGCGCCACCTTCATATACAAGTTCGTCCTTCGTTTCTTCATCTAAATCGCCGTCCATTTGGTCCCATTTTGGTGGGTTTTTACTAACATCCATAGAAAATATATCACGTAGACATTGACGATACTGAAAGTTGTTTTCATAGTGTGGGTTATAGGATAATTGATAAGTCATAGAGAACCTTGTTATAAATGAACTAATGCTATAAGTTTTATATGATTAGTTGCATTATTATTATTATTATTTGTGTTAAATTGCGGTTGATATTCTATTCTATAAAATGTGTTTCAAACTTAATTTCGGTTCTGTAACGGAAGCGTTTACAAGTATAAGTAATCCTCCGAATACAAACAATAACCCGACCACATGGTTTATTTTCAATTCCCTTTTAAAATAAATTAAATATATTAAGAAAAGAAGTGCGGTTGAACTATTGACTATACTGTGAACATAACCCGCGTGCGAACTTAACTTAATCCCTTGAATTACAGCATAAACAAAAACGAAATAAAAGATTATCAATAACGCGTATATCTTCTTGGTTTTTGGTTCAAATGTGATGGTTTTTTCTCTAGTCATATAAATTATAGAATAAATCAAACCCAGCGCAATAAATAATATACAACTAATCTCTAATGAATCATTATATTTTTGTGTAAGCACGTCAAAACAAAAGTAGGATATTGCACAAGAAATTGCTGCTAGACTCGCATAAAACACCCAGTTCATTAATCTATAATAGGGTTATAGATTAATTAAAAAATTTAGTTTTTCTTCTGTTGTTTGCGACTCTTCTTGTCCTTGTTGCGTTGTTGCTGTTGGCGTCTGGACTGCTGCTTTCTAGACTTTCCGCCGCGCTGTTTCTTAGACGACTTATTCTGATGTTTACGTTTGTTTTGCTTTTGAGACTTTCCTCCGCGTTTGTTCTTGTTCTTGTTCTTCTGTTTGTTTTGCTTAAGAAGTTGTTTCTTGAAAAACTGTTGGAGTTGCTGAGCAGCATTTAGCTTTTTTCCACCTCCCGGAGTAGCAACAGGTGCTGGAGGAGGAGCAGGTGCTGGAGGAGCAGCAACAGGTGCTGGAGGAGTAGCAGGTGCTGGAGGAGCAGCAACAGGTGCTGGAGGAGTAGTATCAACTGGAGGAGGATTCATAATTATAATATATACGCACATATTATAATTGTCTAAATGATTACTTTTTAGAATCGTTGGATATTTCACGACTAGGGAGTCCTCCGCGCACCCATCCGTCTAAAGCAGCCTCCTCAATAGAGTAAGCTGGATTATTAACGCGGTCGCTGACCTTCTTGGTTAATGGATAGTTCTTATAGTCGATGAACTGAGACTCCATAACTGTGGAGGTGCTCTTGCGCTCGGTAACCTGCTCACCTTGTTGGAGTTGGGACTCAACAACAGCATTATTTGGTCCACGTCCTAAATAAGGAACGGTGACATAAGGGCGCTGGTTCAATTGAAGTTTCTCAAAAGCCCGTTGTTGGTCGCTCTTAATAATGAGTTCGGAGTCTTTATCAACAATATCGCCGGGTAATCCGGAGCCAATTGCTCCACGAAAGTTCAAAGTGGGAGCAGAAGTAGCAAATGTAACGTGACTCGTGCTGGTCTTGCTGGAAAAATGGTTTTCGGTAGCATAGTCAGCGAACCTGGAGTTTGAAAGATTACGCTGAGAGTTATCGGTATCGTCTAAACCAATACGACCGGCATTATTAAAGGGGTGTGTGTTTAATGAAAACATGGTGTAATATAATATAATCATAGATAAATTATATTATAGAAAGCATTAATTGATTACTTGTTGAAGCCGAGGTAGGTTACGAGCACAAGCAAACATATTACCTTCTTTACAAGAAGTCATAGAACCATAACAGAAGTCAGCGAAACCTTTTTGGTCGTTAACTATGGTGGTGGATGGGTTTGAAGAAAAAGGTCTCATAGACTGCTCGAAAACATACTGTTCTCCTAAATCCTTGAATAATTTATCGGCAATATCGGGTTGGTCTGGGTTCAATTCTGCAACCATCTTCTTTGCGTTTTCCAGAATTTTATCATTTACCTGGTCATTAAATGCCGGAGGAGCCGGTTTTTTATCGGCATTATATTCATAATCGCTGACCAAGACATTACTAAAAGGATTTTTTGTATTTGGTTCGTCAAAAGTTGCAGAGTCCCGAACGATACCATTATCTTCTAATATAGCATCTGTAATATTTTCATACCCTTCTTTTGCGAGTCGTTTTTCACGTTCTAATTCCTGAGTCCTATAATGATGAACCCCGTATATTCCGGCAATAGTTAGGCAAATAACGAGCAGCGTCCTTATATTGGGACTAATTGCGAATATGATAATAGAGAAAATAATAGTTGAACGTGTAACGGCGTTGATTTTCTGATTATATGTCATATCACCAATTGGAAAAAATTCTGTAATATATTCAGGACTAAATAATACATTTGGGTTCTCGCTCCAAAACGGGACATCATCTATAATATCATCTACGAATTTCGAACCTTTAATATCTGTGTTATAATCGGTCATTATATATATTTATGGTTTATTTTATAAGAGATAAAAATGCTAAAAATGCTACTTGGTGGGTATAGACTGCTTAATACATTTTTCATCAATTTCAAGGGACTCGCATTTTGTTTCATCGGGTATAATCTTGAGCACACATTTTGATTTTGCACCATACAACGGTTTTACACAACCACTTTCAATATGTTTCGTTATTTCCTCCCCTGTTTCAGTACAACGCGAGCGAAAATGTTCATAACGTTCCCTAACATCAGAATACGTGAGACCGGAAGTCTTACCGAGCATCTTATTTATTACTTCGTGTAAATCATAAACATATTTAGAAAAAGTATCGCGCGATTTCATATGTGACGATTTAATGGGTAATTTCTTAAAATTACATAAAAGGTTCTCGCGACATTTACCACAAGGTAACGTCCAACGCAGATTGAGAATGAAATCCCGGTAATGTATTTTATCAGATTTACTTGGTTTAATGGGATAATTAAAACTCATAGAGTGTAATACGTGCCATAAAGGGGGTCCCCAAATACTGGTCATCATACCATCATTACTATTATAGTCGTTATTCTTAAAGGTTCTCGCTTTATTCATTTTATTTAGTTTTTTACGTGTAGACATACTTAATATATGAATATATAAGTTTAGACTACAAAATATTTATCGTGTAGTTATATATAATGTCCGGCATCATCAGTAAGCTATATTCCGTTTTCGCGCCACACAAGAGAAGTCTGTTTATCTTTCTACTTGTTACTATATTCGCAATCATAGGATACTTTGTATATAAAAAAAATGAATTATATGGCGATAAGAAGGCGATTCAATTTAAAGACGTAGCAAACGCCAATAAAAACGCTGATAGAATTGATATATATTTCTTCCACACTGACTGGTGTCCGCACTGCATAAACGCCAGACCTGAATGGGACAAATTTAAAAACGAATACAGCGGTAAAAAAGTGGGTAAATTGAATATTCTTTGCACAGAGAAAGATTGCTCTCAAACATCTGCTGCAGCATTAAATAAAACGGAATATGGCGTTGAGTCGTATCCAACGGTTCAAGTGTATATAGATAAGGATATGGAGAATCCCATTGAATATGATGCCAAAATATCACACGATAGGTTAAAGATGTTTATTGACGAACTTGAGAAATCCTTATAATTTATCTTGATTAAATCTTCGTCGGTGTAAAATTATAAAATAGTTCGCAACCATCATCAATCATTTTTATTCGTTCTTCTTTTGATGTTGAAAAACGAATAATACCTTCCAAAGATATAGCGCTACCTTTTACATTTATCTCATTACGAATGGTATTGAACGGAATACTGTTGAAAGACTTCATTGCATTTCGCATAGTATTTTTAATAATATCAAAAAGTGACGATTTCTGGTTGATGGGTTCTCTATTATTCAATGATGTTTTACGGATACCAAAAATTTCATTTGTATTACAACCGTCCTTTATACATAAGTCAAGGGGGTAATTAGAAAATAATCCACCGTCTATATAACAACAATTATTTCTAATGATTGGAGCGAATATGACTGGTAAACTACAAGACGCGTATATCGCATCTAACACGCGCCACTCTGGGTGTGTTTTATGAGATAATACATTTAGTTCAAATTGCACTATTTCACTTGTTGTTATATAGATATCCATGCCGGTTCTCTCATAGAGTTCCTTTAGAGTTACATCAACCGATATATCTTTACCGAGCAATAAAGGTGAAATGAGTTCGTCTGTTATTGTTTGGTCAAATAATCCGCGATTTTCGTAAGCATACATTATTGTATTTAAATCCAAATTGAATACTACTTCCCAAGGACGTTCTATAAAATAACGATCCAGTATATCCCAATCGTATTTCAATGCGATCAATAAACAGACAAAAGATCCTATTGAAGTTCCATACAGCGATTTAATGTTTTCATGTTTCCAAAATCCGTTCTTATGTGCCTCTTTTAGAATACCATACATCGTTAATCCATATTGTCCACCACCACCAATAACCATATGTTTTATTATATCTGGTTCAATAATGTCCGGTTCAATAGTATTTGAACTTATATCAATAATAGTATTTGAACTTATATCAATAATAGTATTTGAACTTATATCATTCATTATAAGATAACAATAGGTTTTTTATATATATTTTTAGTATTGTTTTATATTATACATATGTCTTCTATATTCATCTTCGACCACGAAGAAGAAGGAGGGAGTAAAATAAACATTGATGATTTATACGATAAACGCCAGAAACGAGATTTAAAACAATTATCTATATTCAATAAAATATTAAAGAGGATTCATAAACGCATTAACCATACAGCCAAGAGTAAAAATATACAGGAAAATAGTATATGGTTTGCGGTTCCTGAATACTTGGTGGGAGAACCAATCTATGATAAAGGCGATTGTATTGGATATGTCGTTTCGCAATTAGAAAAGAACGGGTTTTTTGTAAAATACGTACATCCAAATACATTATTCGTGTCTTGGCATAACTGGGTGCCGTCTTATGTCCGCACCGAAATTAAAAAGCGATTGGGTGTCGTTTTGGACGAGAAGGGTAATGTAATTGATAATGTAGAAGAAGACACCAATAACCCAAATAATAGTATTTTGAATCAACAAGAAACGGGTGATAATAAAATTATTAAAAATGGTAAGGAGTATTCGTCTATTAAGGATTATAAACCTACAGGTAATTTGGTATATGGTGAAGATATGATGAATAAATTGGAAAAGAAGATTAATTTTAGACTTTGATTTATTCCAATGATTTAATAATCAATTCGTTTTACAACTGATTATTAAGTGCGTTTTCGTTTCGTTTTGTTTTGCTTCTTTCGTTTTGTTTTGTTTTTTCGTTTTGTTTTGCGTCCACCCCCTTTTTGTCTTTTTTTTAGTCTGGCGTCTCTCGCATCATCCTGATCCTTCTTCTTCTTCTGCATCGCCTGCTCCTCCTCCGACCCCGACTCCTCCTGCGCCGACCCCGACTCCTCCTGCGCCGGTTGCAACTTCTCCTTCTTCTCCTTTTCCAGCTTCGCCTGCTCCTCGGCATGCATCGCCTGCTCCTCGGCATGCATCGCCGGCTCCTCGGCCAGCTTCGCCTGCTCCTCGGCATGCATCGCCGGCTCCTCGGCCAGCTTCGCCTGCTCCTCGGCATGCATCGCCTGCTCCTCGGCATGCATCGCCGGCTCCTCGGCCAGCTTCGCCTGCTCCTCGGCATTTTCAATTATACCTATTCTCTTTTTCGCTCTCGCGTCCAAATTACCATCAGGATTCTCATTTTTTTTGTTGCCATGATCTTGACCCTTCGGCGGAGGAGGAGGTGGTAGTGTTTTAATTTGATCATTTTTAAGCATATTCTTATATGCAGCATAAAATTCAATCATACCTTCATCTTGTTTATGTTCTAATGCTTCATTAAATTTCAATCCCATACCGACAACAATGTTTTGTATAAGGTCCTCGCTTTCTACAGTGTTAACAATTATGTCTTCCATATCCATTAGTTTTTCTTCCAACCCCTTTATAAATTTAAGTTGCATTTTCTCAATTAATTCATTCTCCGCGGTTTCCAGTACTGATTTTGATATTTTACCGAGGTCGATTTTAAATTTCTTCAAATTAGAATTTAACGAATCACTAATCATTGTACATATTTTTCCATTAATCTCAGTTATTTGGGTTTCGTTTAAATTATATGCACCATTTAGTGAAAATGAATATGGTCCTGTACCATCACGCATAGCACCGTCATTCGTTGAAGTTGGTCCCATTTGATTGCCGTTACCGGCATTCGTTGAAGTTGGTCCCATTTGATTGCCGTTACCGGCAGCTGTTAATAATTCTCCCAACTCCGGATTTAAGCCTCCCGAAAATTTTTCCGCCGCATCATTGATACTCATTCCTCCCGTTTTATTATCTTGATTTTGTTTCATTTTATTTATTGCTTTTTCTATATCACTATATATTGTTTTCACAGAACCCTCAATTTCTACGGATTCACTCACAAACGATTCTATTAATTTAGTAAGTCTGGTTTTAAACTCCTTGTTGCCTAATAATTCATTTATTCGTTTCTTTGCGGTGTCATCTAAATTTTCAATTTGGGAAACATATTCTACGACTGAACCAATAATGGTGTCTACGTCAATACCTTTAAATATATTGGCAATATTTATAGAATATTTCTCATTGTTAAATGTTACGACATTTACAAAATCAATATTATATTTTGGAGGTGTTCCTAATTCAACACTAAATTTGAATGCCGTGTTCTTCATCTCCATGATTTTTGAAACCACCATCATGATTTCTGAAACCACCAGTTTGGTAATATGGTTACTTTGCGATTTTGGTGCTAAATGTACAATAAATTCATTCAATAATTTAGATATTCCATCGTCTTTATCTAGTTTTATTAAATCAATTATACCCGTCACATGAGTCATGCTCTTTTCTTTCAACTCAATACTTTCCATTATTATATCTGGATTTTCTATTCCGTATTTTTTTAACTCTGTGGAAAATTTGACCTTTAATGCTTTAATCGCTTTATTCTTTAATTCATCGTAAAGATTCTTCATATGATACAGATATAAAAAATATAAAATTGAATGCGTTTAAATATAAATTAATATATATTAAATACTATATCTATGGACTATCAAATCCAACAATCCCATCAATTAAATAAAAAACGAGAAAAATCTACTAAAACACAGAAACGCAAGACCAATTTATCAAGTTCTCATAAATCGCGTTTATGGGATATCTACGACGTAGACCAAAAACTGAATATATCGGAAGATGATAAAATGGAATGTTTATACGATAATGAGTCTAAAATGACGGAACAAGGATTATGTGCGTTATGTAATACGGTTCTAAAAATATCAGAAGAAGGATTTCCAACGTGTTCAAGCGAGACCTGCGGAATTGTATATACACATGAACTGGATTTTTCACCAGAATGGCGATTTTATGGAGCGGATGATCGTAACGCGAAGGACCCAGCGCGTTGTGGTAATCCAATAAACCCACTATTAAAAGAATCATCATTTGGATGTAAGGTATTATGTTCAAATAGTTCAAGTTATGAGATGCGTCGTATAAGGAAATGGACTGAATGGCAGTCAATGCCCCATAAAGAAAAATCATTATACTCCGAGTTTCAATTTATTACGGTTATGGCCCAAAATGCAGGAATACCTAAAATATTCATTGATAAAGCGATGGCTATACATAAAGATATATCGGAACAAAAGATGTTTAGGGGATTGAACCGCGACGGTATCAAGTCGGCGTCGATATATATAAGTTGTCGCTTAAATGGTTGTCCGCGTACAGCACACGAAATCGCGGAGATTTTCAAGTTGGATAAAACAAGTGCTACAACGGGTTGTTCTATGGCGGTAAATATACTTGCAAACATAGAACGTGGTTATGAAACATCACAGCAAACCGAATTACTTACGACAACGCCCTCAAATTTCATGGAACGCTTCTGTAGTCATTTGAATATCAACACAGAATTAACCCTATTGTCCAAGTTTGTAGCAAAAAAGGTGGAGTCAAATAACATTATAAGCGATAAGTCCCCGCACTCAATAGCAGCGGGTATAATATACTTCATCGCCCAGAATTGTAATTTAGACGTAAGTAAGACGGATATCAAAATGGTATGTGGTGTAAGTGAAGTGACGACAAATAAATGTTTCAAGAAATTGGAAGAATTAAAGAGTGAATTGCTCCCGAGTGTTATAATCAATAAATACAATAGATAAACCAAGCAATAATATATATATAGGTAAATAATATACTAATATTATGTCTCCGGGAATAATTTTTTTGGTTCCTTACAGAGATAGACAAGAACATCAAGAAATATTCGCGAATCATATGAAACATGTGCTAACAGATTTAGATGATTATAAAATAATATACATACATCAAATGGATACGCGTAGTTTTAATCGCGGCGCAATGAAAAACATAGGATTCTTATATGTAAAGGAACAATATCCCGAAACATATAAGGAAATAACTCTGGTATTCAATGACGTGGATACGATGCCAAAAGTAAAAAACACAATTGACTATGATACGACAAAAGGAACAATAAAACATCACTATGGATTTTCTTTTACTCTGGGTGGAATTGTATCAATAAAAGCAGGTGATTTTGAATTGATAAACGGATTTCCCAATTTCTGGGCTTGGGGATATGAAGATAATGCTCTACAAGTACGTGCAATAAAACAAAACATCAAGATAGACCGCAGTAAGATGCTTGAACCGGGAAGTAATTATATGATACATCTTAAAGATGATATATTAAAAACCGTAAATAGAGAAGAATTCCAATTGTATAAGGAACGTTCCAACGAAGGGTATAAAAACATAGTAGACCTTCACTATTATTATAGTGACTCCAACGATTTTTTAAACGTTAAACAATTTAACACGGGTCGTGAAGAGAATATCCGGTATTCAAAACTACATAATATAACGAGGGGAAATATACCGTTCCGAAAAAGAAATCCCCAAATGAATATGGTATTTAGTTGAGTTATATTTAGGTTAATGGAAATGTTTCCATTATCTTATATGTTAATCCCATGCTGTTATTATCCTCCCAAATGCCCGATATTTTCAATACTATTTTACCATTTACGTCGAGTCCATTTGTATAAGGATAGTTATCGCGATATACTTTAATCGTCTTAGTTTCCAGTTGTTCTTTTAATAAATATTTGATTTGTTTAGTATTTCCATTAATGTGCTTGAAATATTTCAAGAGATAATATTCAATCTCCGAAATCTTTTTAATAATATTAATGTTATTTTTTGTATCTTTCATAATTACCCTACTGTATGATTTATCATATGTATATTCATTCAGAAAAATATTCGCATATACACCATTCATAACAATATTTTCATTAGAGTATATAATTTTAGTGAATTTACCATCCATTATAATATTCTTTCTTGTCTCTAAAAAAAAAACATTATCAATTGCTATATCATTCAAGTTGAATACCAAAATCATTATCTAATATTAAAAGTGACTATATGTTTATTACCTTTATCTGAAAAAGTTAATAACCACTGACAATTTAGTATGAATATTCGTTGAAATATTGTCTATATATATGATATTATTCGGTGTAATATTAATTTAGTTATTTTATATATATATATATCTATAAAATATAGTATGAGTGTCCTAATAAACGAAACACCAATAATAAATTGGAAACACGATGATAATAGATTTACACAAATAAGTAGTGGAATAAAATATAATAACCCAAATGTTAGTAATAATAACCCAAATGTTAGTACAGATAAATCTACATATTTCCGTGCATTACCCTTAAAAATTTATCGTAAAGAAATCGTAACAGATACTGCTGTCGCAAATCCACGCACATCCGGTCGCATATTTGATTTTGACCGCCCAGGTGGGACTATAACCACCGAAACGGATAAGTGTATTGGTATTAAAAGTACTCAGATTATAAATAACTCTGCGGATAAAGTGTGTCGCAGTGAAACCGAGAAATGTAGCGTATTTCTTTCAGCCGAGGCAAATGCTCGTGCGCGTGTTAGAAGTAGTGGTATGATAAGAAAAAAATATAATGCCAATACTACTGCTCCTAACTATTTTACGGATACCAAGCAATACCTTGAAAGTCGTAGTCTTTCTTATAAATCCAATAGTAATTTCCATGTTTATAGTGGTGATGTAACTTCTTCTGCTGGTTCCTCTGGTGCTTCCCAAAACATTTATACGTCTAGTTCGGGACAAAATTGTAAAAAAGAAAATCTATCATTAGAAGGGTCATTTAAATATACTTGGTTCGACAATACGAGTTATAATGTAGTCATACCCGCTGGTGAATATGACGTGAACGACTTAAATAACATTCTACATGCAACGATGGAGAATAACTACCATTATTTCATAGAAACCCCGACTAAGCGAAAAATATTCCCAATATCACTCAAATATACGCAGATAGATGGTTTTATGGTTGTAGAAGCAATTGGATATAACCAATCAAGTATAGTAAATTATACAGGACCTATTGACCCAAATAAACCAGAAAGTGAGCCATCATGGCTTGACGGGATACCCGATGCCCATTCTACGAAAAACGTTCAATTATGGTTTGATAGTCCCAGTTATCCCGAGTTATATAAAAAGATGGGGTCTATCAACGCTGATCCAGAAACTAATAAACTACCTCTGTCTAATGCCGCGGGTCTAGGGATAATCACTGAAGCCTTTAATACAAAGACTGATTTTTATCCAAGGAGAAAAATAGTATATTATAAACCAAGTAATCACGGTTTTGCAACTCAGGGAGCCGTATCGTCCAGCGATTTAATCGCTCGTCGTAAGTACAATACGATTAATACTGTTGCCGGTTCAATGAGAAGTGCATATGGCGAACACACAGCGAGTGCCGTTGCTTATGGTGTTCCATCATACGGATATACAAAGAAGGATAAGATTGGTTATCCTATGAAAAAAACCCCCACCTTTTCAAAATATTCAGATATCATGAAAAAATGTTCTGTTAGGACATTTGCAAACGCCATTTAAACCGACGAAGAATATGAAATGAATACGTTTCTAAACAATTATATCACTTGGTGGTGTTGAAGAATATTTTAAGAACGAATTTGTAGATGGAGATGTAAATGTATTTACTTCTACATTATGCTTTTCGCACCATTTAACAGAATGTAACACATTCGTTTTAATGATACTGTCGAGTTTATCTTGCTTTGTATTGTTTGCAATCATAGATAATGTAGTTTGTATAGTTTCCATTTGCTGTTGTCCTGCAATAGCGTTGTATTCCGCTAATTTATTTTTGAAATGATTTGAAATATTAGTTTTTAAGAAACGGTGAATATTATGCTTTGTATTAATAACATTATCAAGAGTTTCTTTCAGTATAGGAAAAAAATCACTACATTCAGTAAATAAGAAATTCTTACATACCACGTACTTTTCGGAATTTGCATAACGACTGGTATGCGGTTTGGTGATATAGACGTTTTTATAAAAAGCAGATAATATATATAATAAGTCCACAGTGTGTTCCATATAACAGTCGAAAATTTTGAGTATAAAACTCCCTCCCTCTTTCTGTGTGCATAGAGCATAACATATCTGCCCGTATAATAATTTTGTAATATTCAGTTCTTGATTATTAAAATTACTGGAGAAATCAAAACCCCCATCTGCCGTAATTATATCAAATGATGATTTATATTTATCATAACAATGCTGGAAATTATCAACAGATAATATATTTCCAGTTTTATCTGCACCATTCTCAATGAATACATTTTTATTTTCATCCAAAAATTTCTGACTCTTTTTCCATGCGGGAATATTAAAATCATCTTTATCGTCAAGCATAGTCATACCTATATAAGTATCGTTGCGGTTGTCTCTCATATGCACAAGTGCCTCAATAAATCCACCCGGACCCTCCGCCAAATGAAAACATTTTATAGGCACATTAGTTAAAATCTTACTACTCTTACTTTCGAATGTATTGCACATAGAATAATGACATAGATTAAAAAATGAAACTAACTCAATCATCTTATAGTAGGAACGAGATAATGGTTTAATGCTTGATATAGGTTTATTTTTACCAGGCACATTGGTATTTATAAATTCATAAGGGTTCGTATATTTCTTATAATTGTCCCACGCATCACTGCGGTCATCTATTCTATTTTTAATTTGATATAAGTAATTACATAACGATGGCGACAGTTTGGGTTTGGTTGGTTCAACCCTATCAATGCAAGTGATTGATCTATATACTATTATGTGCGTATTAGGTAACAATGTATATAACATTTACAATAAATGTCGTTATATATATTGTTGTAATGGTTTTATATTGATTTTTTAATGTCTTCATTATGTCTGGTGAAAATTTAAATATTAAATCATTAAGTTTTGGTGCCTTCTTCAGTTATTTTCACTTTTTTCGGTCGTTTAATCTTTATAGTAATACTTCCGGGTTTGCTTTTTATATCTATTTCCTCTGCAGTTTTATGTGTTACATTTTTATATATACTGGAAACGTCTGCATTTCTCACCTTACTAAATACAAAATAACGATTCATGAATGAAATTTGTTTTTCATCTTCGGTCATTAAATGTGCACTTCTATAATTTGACCGTTTATAAGAAGAATTTCCCGTTTCTTGATTCATGCCATTAAATAATTCGCTGAACAATCCAGAACTATCAGGCAATCCTTTCTGGTTTGCTTCTTCCTTTGATAATAAGACAAACCCATAATCCTCCATAATTCGCGTGAAATAATTGAAATTTACCAAATATTCGCGAAATGTTTTTCCAATTGTATCTTGGTACACATTTATTTTATAACCCAAACTGGTATCATCATCCTGAAATCCCGTTTGGTTATACATCTTTGTGAGTTCAAACCTTTTTTCTTGTCCATTCATAATTATAATAGAATCGCCTTCGTTTTTACCTTTCAATTTATTAAATACAGTTTCACCATCGTAGCAAGTGCCTATAAAGTATCCATTGAGGCGAGTGCACTCCGCGAGATTACGAACAAATCTATGAATCGTTGCTCTATTTTCGAAGAAATAGTGTAAGGCAAACTGGCACGAACTGATATGAAACCCGTCACTAACGACACCATAGTGTTTATATACACCCGCTCCCAATAACGTGGCATCCTTGGGACCCTTGCCGAATATCGCTTTTGTAATTTCCTTATCTTTATCAGAAAGTAATGCGTCACCCGAACGAATTAACTCCCCGCTATTTCCATTTACAAAGAGTGCATCCGGCATTACCTTATGCGTCTTACGATATTTCAAATAACGAGCACATGCACCATCCATTCTATTCTGGATATTATCCTTAGAAATATCTATTCCAAATACAAACCCGAGTTTAGCATAAATCCATTTGGGTAAATCACCGCCCTTTCCAACAGCATAATCAATTAGTCTATCATTCCTATTTGATACAGCACGGATCAACTTATTTTTCACATATAAATTGTGGAAATCTCTCATTGATTTCGTCCTTTTATCATTCACATCGCGGCGATTATAATAAACCCCTTCATTTGCTTCACCATTTTCTTCTTCGCCAAATTCTTCTATATAGTCGGGTATATTATCACCCGAAGAAATCATTTCCGGACCTATCGGTTGGTGTATTGATTGCCAGTTACTATTCGCTACATGGTATGCATTTCCATAATTACGCTGTCCACTCCTCAATTCAGTTGTTTTATCATATCTAACCCTTAGCGGTGTCCATTTCCATCCATCACTCTTTGTAATATCATAACTAAATTCTACAATCGTATCTTCTTCAAAATACTCACCTTCTTCGGTGAACATCAACAAATCGTCTGAACCATCACTTTTCAGGATGATATTGCTATAACACGCATTCGCGTCGTATGGATTGGTTGGTTGAAACGGAACTGCTTTATATCCATCATCTTTATCCACATCATTTGCGTTTGGAATGCGATTTTGTATCATATCCTCACAAGGGTTTATAAAACCGTGTATCTTCTCGTCATAACCGCACCGCAATACAAGTGTTTTATATTGTGTTAGCATACCATTCGTTTCGGCACTAATTCCTTCTTGAAATATATTATGTATATCATCCTTGCCGGTTTTATCCTTTTTGACTGTTACTAAGAAATCAATTGTATTATATTGGGAAGGTTTCCATTTAAATGAATGTGACCAAGTTGATTTTGTAATTGGTCCCGGATTTCCTATTTCTGAACTACCTACAGCAAATCTTGCAGGTGTAAATATAAGTCCATCTGTATTATACTCATATAATCCATCACCTACATCGCCCAAGATTTTTGAACAACAATTGAAAATGGTCGTTGAATCAGTTGTAGCGTAGAATTTTTTACAGGTGATTGAGATGTCGCAAGACCTATTTTTTACAACCGATGTTGGATTTAATTCAGATAGTAACTTCTTCAGTAATTGAATCCTATAGACCTTGGGTTTTTTATCACCTTCATCTTCGTCTGTAGTAGGAACGGGGTAAAATTCCAAGGCACGTGTACTCTTTTTATTGATACAGTATATGTCAAAACCAGCATATAGATTTACGTTATTATCGTGCTTGTCTTGTTTGATATGTTCTCCATCAATTATACTATTAAATAATTCCTTGACTTTTGTAGTAGAACCGGTAAATATTATAGCCAAATTTGTATTGATTAGATATATTTTTCCTTCGCCATTCACAAACATCAAACATCTATCGCCGTCTGCTTTATCAGTTACAGTATAGTCCTTTCTTACGTTGGGTGTATTTATATCTTCACTTGGTTCCATTATATTTGGAATCTGTAGTGTATATGACGACGGACCAGTAAAGTCACGAGGTCGCATCTTCCTGGGTTGATAATCATCACCGTGTAATAGTTTCATATATTCTTGCTGAACGTTAAACTGTTCTGGATATGAAATTGGGTAATTTGTACCCTGTAATCCACTCATTATAATTCTTGTAAATTTGCGAATGACGTCGGTAATACTTTTAACATCATTATATTCAGTTCCAATCCCTACCCGACTATTATCTAATTCCATTTCAATCTCGTATGCTTCTGGGTTGCTGAATAAATTTGCATCCTGAACTGTATAATTTTTTATGGGTATACCATTTGCACATGACGATTTTTGAACGATACTGATATCAGCAAATATAGGTAAATCGTCGTGCGACATTCGAATACGGTTCATATAACGAAATGTTTTTTTTGTATCATTCCATTTACTTACTATACTGCGCACCAAAGGCGAACGCGCGGTATAAACCTGTTCTAATTGATACGCAACACGCATATTGAAATCTTCGAAGTCGGCATATTTCAAATATGACCCATCCTCCAACTTCATGCCGGATTTCTGGTTGAATATAATTTTATCATATGTGGTTGATGGTAAGTCAAGAAGACTCTGAATGCTATTCGTCTTACAATACTCTTGTATCAGGTCTATACCATTTATCTCGGCACGGATATTAGACATCCGTTTCATCCCGCTATTTTTATCAACATATTCGTGGAATATACGTAAACTATGGGAACCATCAATATTGTGACAATTAAACCCAGAAGCGTATAGTTTCTTAACAACATTGTCGTAATCGATTTTGGTGAATGGTTTATGCTTGCGACTATTAGTACCAAAGCGCACCTCTACCTCATTTTCTTTACCATCCGTTCGAGCAACCGGATTACTCGCTAAATAGTTTTTGATTATTAAGTCCATCTGCTCTTTGGGTGATGAGTTTTTTGATTTATCCATTATAAGTAATATATATTATATATATTATTTATATTTATTATTCAATTTTGCCAAATACACTTTCTAGAAATAAGTCCGTATAATTCGGTCTTTGAAGTTTTGGGTTCTATCTCAATATTTACCTTGTCTGCTAACTCCTTCAGTTCGTCTGTTTTAAAGTTTGAAATCGCTTTTAAGGGTTTTTCGTGACTGAATAATAATACAAAGTCTTTTTCTATCTCTGCAATCTTCGTATCGTTTGCATTCAAATCAATACCGTGTGTTTTATCATTCATCTTCCTTATTAAAATCGTTTTATCATAGTTTTTATCGCTACTTGATATATCCATATATAACTGACCGTCATTTATGATAATAATACGCATCTTATAATATAGCGCAAAAGCGGGTAATGCGTTTAAACTTACCTTATCATTCACCATAATTTCTGATATAATTTCTTGACTACGGTCTTTCGTCATTTTCTGGTTAATATTTTTTAACATATTGGGAGAATTTTTGAAATGTTCAGATATTCTTTGCTTTTCTTCCATACCTGCATTACCCGCCCTGTGTTTTAAACTATTATACTGTTCAACTCCATAATAACCAATATAACAACACCAAAATAAATGGTCTCGACCATCAGGAACTATAGACTCATCTGCTATATTATTTTGTTCTCTTTTTTTATCCTCTATGGTTACTACCGGTTCTGCATTATATCCTGACCTATATGCATTAAACTTATCCACCGTATACATAATATCTTTTAATGTGTTTATGCGGTCTGGGGTAATTGAATCATTAACGAATATATCGTGTATGATAGTCATTCTCTTATTATAATAAATAAAACGCTTTAAATCTTTTCCATTTTATATTTTTTCATATATATTTGTTACGACATCCTTACTAAGATATTTTCGTTCAATTTGTTTATACTCTTCTTTATTAATCGCAGGAAAAAACACATCACACACAGATATATTATTCAGTTCGTTCAAATAGAGATATTTGAAATCTGTATGTTCCAAACACGCTTTATATAACATTGACCCGCCAATTACAAATATATTTTCCACTTCGTCGTCGCGAGACATTAAATCTTTTATGGCGTTATCAAATGACGCATAGAACAATATTGATTTGTCTGTATGTGATGTAATTGTTGTAGAAACACACGCGTTTATCCTACCCCCAAGGGGGAACCTAGCAATACTATTCATCGTATTCCGTCCCATTAAGACAGCGTTTTTTTTCCGGGTGTCTATCGTGTTTTTTGTTACTCGTTGAAAATATTTGAGGTCTTCGGGAAAATGCCAAGGCATAGAACCTTTATATCCAATACCGCCACATTTATTGGTTCCTACGATTAAACAAAGTTTCATAATATCAAATCAATATATGTATTGATATTATTATTTTATATAGTTGATAAATTATTGAAATATTCGGTTTTAACATTATCCTTTTCTTGTTCTATTGTTTTCAGAACTTTCTCTTGTTCATTTGTGTAATCTAAATATTTAACTATTTCATCTATCGTGTTTTGGGGGCAATACGTGAGATTAATGTAGACACCACTTTTATTTTCATTTAAAATTACTTTATTGCTATCTCTCAGTATTTTCAAGATGTCGATTTGATTAGATTTATCCAATTTCTCTATGTGTGCCTTCAACTGTTTCAATTCCGATATATTCGCCATTCAATACATACATAAAAAAAGGTTTATATACATTTTTATCATAATTATCTATCTATCTATCTTGTAATCTTAATCTTCGTTCTCTTTTCATCGCGTTGAATTGTCTTTGAAGGCAAGGAGGCAATAGCACATATATATTCATCGTCCAATTCATATCTCACCCCTATAATTTTTGCAGTTATATTGGTGTCTTCTTTGATACTATTGAAATAAGCATTTGTATTATGATGGTCTCGGGCAATAAATAAAGTAAGTGGTGATACGCCATCTTTGTCTGTATGGGTAGCGTGTATTCCCGCCTTGGTTATTGTTTTTGTATTGCATTCAACTAACATGCCTTCTACCGGGTTACATATCATACAATCGAATATAACTTGAAATTCAACAAGCTCGCCATTGACAACACCAGACGAATACGTCATCAATGATATAGAACCTGGTTTGATAAAACCTTCATCTATACATTTTCCTTGATACATGTCCGAAATCCTTTCTTCTAAAATTTTTTTTATATTCTTTCCAATTTCTCTTATGGACAACTGTATCTTTTTCGTTAATATTCCCTGGTTATAAACTCCGTAAATTTTCTGTTCTCGTTTATCGGTCATTGTATCTATATAAGATGTATATTTTATATAGATATGTTAAATTCAAATCTTTCAATTTTACCAATTTTTTATAGCAGATTTTTCTTTATATTTTCTAAAAAGGTCAAACATTTCAACGTTTAAAAACGACACGTTATTTGTATTTGTATCATTTCTATGCCTTACCAACATTTCTACAAGTGTCGGTAAAGCGCCTGTAACTGACGCCTTATCGTTTTCTTTTAAGAATGTAAATGTTTTTATTCCGTTTTCATTTTCGTTTTTATCAATATTAAGTTTCGTCGCTTGTTTATTATCATCTATCGCTTTACTTATATATTTAATATTTAATTCTTTTGTAATGTCATTTATAAGTTGGTCATTTTGGGCAAATGTTCCGCGTATAATGGACCCAACCTTGTTCTTTGATACGTCCTTTTCGCGAACTTTAAATTCTTGTATCTCTATTCCGCGCTTAAATTTTGTATTAATCAATCCAAATGTATTATCTACGGGACGATCTTTGAATACTGATGATAATTTATGGGCCAATTCTTGTATTAATTCTTTTGTTATTTCAATATCTATTCCATCGTTAATCCATTTACTATCGTTTTCCATAAAAAAATCCGGTTTATTTGTAACTTCTGACCCGTCTTTTATATGAGATTTTAATATATATATATATTCTCTATTATCTATCATTAATGTCCTATCGCCGAAATATTGTTTTATATAATTAACACAGTTGTCGTCTAATATTGTAGTATTTTTATATAATTCGGAATTCAATAATTGTATAATGTCCGTAGAATTCAACGTATCTAACATATGATAAACCGTATATTTTTGTAGTTTTTTTTCTTCTATTTTAACATCATATAATAAGTGTTTTTTTATATATTTTAAAGCATCAAACCAATCGCGTTTGTCCGGTTTTGTTGTTCTCGTAACATCTCCAAATACGTTTTCATAATTATACTTTATATTTGTATATATTGTATCACCGTTGTCTTTTCCCTTGGTGTATTTACTCTCAGATATATGGAGTGCTATTTTTGATGGTCTATCTATAACCTTTGCAGAGCGTTCGAATATAGAAGCATTTATATCAGTTATACCAAATGGTTGAAAATAATAATACTCACCTTTACTTATTAACCGCCCTTTACGATTATATCTATCCATTAGCATTTCCGTCTTATCTTCAATTAGATTTAATATCGCCATATCAAATTGCTCACGTGTGTATGCACCACGAACATTTATTATATTATATAAATCATCATTTTTGAAATAGAACAGTCCAGCGGGTGCCTCTTTAAATTCAATACGAATTCGTCTTAATATATTTTGCATATTACTCTTCGCGTGTTCTGTATTATATGTAACCGAGTGACTTTTATCTTCGGTTGGTTTCTTACCACTACATTTTAATTCTTCACAATTACCATAATCGCATATTGATGTAAAGTCAAAATATTTATTCGTTTTTATTTCTCTTGTATTAATTATAACTGGTTCTTCTTCGTCTGGATCAGATGAACGTATCATTTTAATTGTATCATTGTCATCTATTTTCAATCGCGCATTTAAATCACTATAGTTTCCAAATTCAAGAGCACAATCAATCGCTTCACTCTTTATTATTTTAGTTATTTCACCGATCGATTTAGCTTTCTTTGATGAATGACGATACAAATATAGGTCGGCACTTTCTGTATTATTATCGGTTACAGTTGCGTGTAAAAATATTTCCACGTTTCGCATATTAAATGGTAAATCGTAGTGACTTTTGTTACGAATCGCACGACCAATAATCTGATCGGTGCGACTTAAATTAAACCACGGTTCCAGTATATGAACCTGTCTCAGGTTGCGAAAATCTACTCCCTCACCCGCCGCTCGTGAAATTATAACAACCTTGATTTTATCGCCGTTTTTATTATTCGTGCTGTTTAGATTTTTTAAATCGGCAACATTGTCAGGTGAATATCTATCATCTCCTGTAAGCATTATATAGTGAGGAGTATATGATTTAGATTCACCATTTTCTTCTTTTATAGTAAATTTCTGTTCGTTCTCTTTTAATAATTCATCTTTATGGAACAGATTTTTCACGGTATTTCCAACGCGGCGTTTGAATCCCAACGATTCCAATGCTAGAGCAACCGGAATAACTCCTCCATCTATATATTGTGAATATACCATAATAATACCTTCCGACTTTTTTATTGTTTCGCATATATTACTTATTTTCGCACTATGATTCTTTAGGTTCTCTGCATCGAATATTCTATTAGAACTATCCACATATTTATAATTCGCCTTTGTTTTTTCACCGTCTATTGTTTTTTCATCATATTTCATTATATTAGATAATCCTCGTTCGCCTAACATTGAGTTTATTATTACTTTCTGTTCGTCATACGACATTCCTATAACCATGTCGTCTATGCGTTCGGACTTGCCATATACTATATTTAACGCTTCTATTGGACGTTGTAATGCAGTATAACCAAATGAGGTTTGTCCGGACAACTCCGGGCGGACTATTTCCATTAATTTATCATATGCTTTCTTCTGGACAGAACCGTCTCTCATTTTTGTGTAACACATAGACATATTTTTTACCAATTCATACGAATTTTCGTGCATTTCAGTGCCATTCATTTGTTTTGAAGGTTCTATAAACAATTCGTTCTCATTACACTTTAATCTCAACGGAAATGTATAAGGGTTCTCTCCTTTTACATAAGAAATATATCCTCTTAGTTTCTTAACGAGTAATTCTTTATCTTTCAATTTACCATCGGTATCAAATATATCACTTGTTTTTATTGTTCCTCTACCGTCGTTTAAATTTAAAATATTAGATATCCAAACTATTTCCTTGTTACTATTATACATCGGTGTTCCCGATAATAATAATAATTTCATGTTCTCTGAATATCTCGCGATGTCTTTCAATTGATTGTATATATCACGGTCACCGGTATCATCCTTATCTGTTATGTCTCTTATATTATGTGCCTCGTCTATAATTATAAGACGGTCGCTGAATTCCTCTTTAATTCTTCTAATTTTGAACCGTTTCTTAAGTATCTCTAATTTATCACCAGTACCTGTACGTTTATATTCAGTTATTTCTTTTATCAAATTTCCAAATTTTGTATACCCATAAAACGCATAGTAAGATGATATAATTGTATTTATGTTTGTTATTACATCTTCTCGTTTCATATTCTTTATCTCTGTTGGATTTATCTCGTTCAACATAGAATTTCCCAAACAACCGTCTATATTCCATTCGCCATTATTTGACTTTGTTAATTTAGATTCATCGAATAATTGTTTCTTGAAATTATCTTGAACGTTTGGAGATGCGATTATTATAATTTTTTTCTTTTTTGTATTTCCTGTTTGTTTAATATAATTTCGCATTTCCTCGGATATTCCTATTGCCGAGCAAGTCTTACCTGTTCCCAGTCCATGAAATAAGAATAATCCATTATAAGGAGTATATTGTGAAAGAAAGTTTTTTACGAATATTTGATGCGGACTTAGAATAAAATCAGCAGATTTCATATCTTCTTGCATTTCTTCCAACGTCTTTTTACTCTCTTCATTATTTGTTGTTTCTGGATTAAATTCTATATGTTCTATTAACTTGGTGTTAAACTCATCGTCGTCTAATTCCGGATATAAAAAATTGGCTATATCTTTAATTTCCACATCACCCCTATCATCATCGTCACCATCATCATCATCGTCACTATCACCCCTATCATCATCGTCACCATCATCGTCATCATCACCATCGTCGTTGTCTGTTGCTCTTCTTTTTACACGTTGAAATTTAGTTTTTGTCGCCAGGTTTTCATCTCCATTATCGTTTTCTTCTTCTTCTTCTTCTTCTTCTTCTGTTCTATTAGAGACACATTCTTTTAATTCGCTGTTACTACGCCTATGAATCTCTATCTTTTCATTCTCTTTATTCTTATAAAATAATATTTCTGTCGTGCTATCATAAGTGAATTTATTTAATGTTTCCTTATCTACTTCTTTACGTTCTTCTTCTTTGTCTTCTTCTTCTTTGTCTTCTTCTTCTTTGTCTTCTTTGTCTTCTTTGTCTTCTTCTTCTTCTTCTTCTTTACGTTCTTCTTCTTTGTCTTCTTCTTCTTTGTCTTCTTCTTCTTTGTCTTCTTCTTCTTTGTCTTCTTCTTCTTCTATGTGCTTCGAAATTTCATTTTCGTAAGTCACCTTAATTTTATTTTTTACTTTATTCTTTTTATTTTGTTTCGTATATATGTCTAATTTTTTGTTTAAAAAATCATTTGCCGTGTTAGAACCGTTTATTTCCTTTAAACCCTTTTCATTAAAATACGCTTTGTTCAGGTTTGCCTTTTTGCTGAATATATGAAATATTTCGCACAAGTATTTGCGATTAATAATTCGTTTCTTACCAATCGCGTTGAACTCTTTTATTTTTTTTGCCTGATATGCTGGTGTATAAAATGTTTTTTCACCTTCAATTGGACACGAAATTGCTTTTATTGTAACTTTCTTTCCTTTTTTTATTTCTGTCATTTTTTTTTCAGATTCAAATAACGCATTATTAATTGCCGTTTGCACACCAGTAGGACCAGGTTCAACCGGAATTGGATTTAGGTTTAGAATTGAAGGGTTTTTTTTTGTTTTATTCTGTTTATTTTGTTTTGATTTCTGCTCTGGTTCAACACGCTCCTCGCGCGCCTGTTGCCATTTTTTATCCTCGTCGGGGTTATTCTTTTTCCAGACGGAGTAATCATTCGCCATAAAATCTTTATGTGTTTTTGTTTTGAAATGATTGTCCTGACCCAATCCTTTATTTTGGTATGTGCTACCACAAGGACATTCTATACACGTTGGTTGTTTATCAAAATCACATATTTTTTTTTTTTTAGTTTTGGGAGGCATCAATTACCTTATTGTATATTATAATACGATATAATATACAAGATCACAACCTATAAAGCATTAATTTTTTCAAACAAGTATCAACGTTCTTTATGATGTCTTTTTTTTCTAAATTATAGTCCCGAATCTTGGACAAGCAGTTATCCAACGACCCCCATTCCATTTTGCTCACCTCGGATTTCTGGTAACTATCTGTATCTTTTGTATCAGATTGTTTCATATACATCAAAAAATATTTATGTTTATAAGATTTATAATTTGACCCGGTAAATATCTCCTCATACGGCATTACATTTATCATTGGTTCTATCATATTTGTATCATATCCCGTTTCCTCACAGAATTCACGCACCGCGCATTCATAATCCTTCTCTTGGTAATTCCTTCGCCCTTTCGGGAACCCCCATTCTGGTTCTAACCATTTATCTTCAGTTTCACTAATCAAATCTTTCAATACGTAATCAAATCCCAGACCGCCTTGTTTTAACACATTAAATTTACCCTTGGATGTGGTTTCTTCCATCTTATATTTATTATTATAACCTTCATCGCCCCATATCTGTTTCCACAGTTCATCAAAATCTTCCTCCATTATATTCTTCCTCTCGCTATTCGTCATCTGTTTAAGCATGTTTTTGATATATTCTCGGTCATTCAATTTATACTTACCTCGCATAAAATCTATATAACCTAGCGTTTCCTTACGACGTATCATCAAATACTCAATTGAACCTTTGTTACTACGAAATGCTATAACACCTAAACTGGTTATTGGTATTTTACAATTATGAAATAGGTGACCCGCTTTACCGCAATTATTACAATAATTTCCATTATTCTTTTTACTCATTATTCAGTATAACTACATTAATATTATAAGATAGTTTTATATACTTTTCATATGAAATTTGATCCAGCAATTTGGGGACCACATTATTGGTTTTTCCTTCATACTATAGCACAAATATACCCCGAATCACCCAATAAAGCAACTAAGCGAAAATATTATGATTTAATACAAAATATGCCTATTTTTTTACCCATCGGATCAATGACTAATAGATTTAGTGAATTGATTAATAAATATCCAGTAACACCTTATTTGGATAGTCGCGAATCTCTAGTTAGATGGATACATTTTATACATAATAAAATAAATGTCTCAATAGGAAAGGAGGAAATAACTCTTCTTGAATCAATCGACCGTTATTTTGAACACTATAAAGCAGCGCCCATTATAATGATGGAGAAACTACGTATTAAAAAACACCATATTTATATTTCACTTTCATTAATCTCGTTGTTATTGATTTATATTTACTCACACGATTCATAAAATGTATCAACTATATATAAACCTATATGCGTTTTGAAATTGTTATATTTTTAATAGTTGGGTTCATAATAGCAAATATGTACACCGATGGTAAGTATATTCAACTATTAATATCGTGGAAAAAATACTTTCAAATGTTCGGTGTTGCATTTATCGGTTATATGTTATGTTGGTTATTTCGTAAAAATCCCGAACGCGCAAAAACTATGATTGTTGCATCCAACGAATACCTCAAATACTTACCGGTTGATAAAGATACCTCCAGTTTTATTTCTCCCATTTTAGACTTTACTAGTAAATATGATTTTAGCCGAGGTGGTAATAATAAGGCGATGAATAATAATATTAATATGGTACAGGGCGGAACCAGCGAAAAACGTATTTTGAATTCTGGTAAACAATCTACTAAGCGTTCCGTTAGTGAAACCAAAAAGAAATTTGTTGCTGCAAAACAAAATTGGCATTGTGGTAACTGTAGTAAGCAGTTACCCGCTTGGTTTGAGGTAGATCATACCGTCCGTTTGGAACACGGTGGAAGTAATCATGTCGATAATTTAGTGGCGTTATGCCGAGACTGTCACGGAGAAAAAACCGCAATGGAGAACCTTTAAACCCTTGAATTCTTCGTCGGTTTAACGATATTATATACTTCCTATATATAACACATGTCAACAAATAATGTTAGTATTCAAACTATAATAACCCAACTCGTTAGTCGCCCAGGTTCTATACGTAATGTAAAATTATTTGGCGATTATCTACAAAAAACTTTTTCAAGTAATCCTTTAAAATACAGTATTTTAATTTTATTGGTTGTATTTTTTTTCCTAATTATACATTTTATACCAGGGGGCGGCGAAACTACCGCCAAAACATTAAAAAATAAGGGTTCGTATTATGCTTCAATTGCTTTATTTATTATTTTATCTTGTTTCTATATTTTCAAATTTTTATCAAGTGAATATAAACGTATTGTTTTTATTGGGTCAAGTATAGTTGCATCTCTCGTAATATTATATTTTATAATTACAAAAAGTGGTGCTTACGAAACCAAATATTTCGGAACAACTGTATATATTTTACTTACTTTAATTCCCGCTTTATTATTATACCGGTCAATTAAGAGACATATTACAAACATGGACGGTTGGACTGGTTTCATTTTAAATTTTATTCTCTATATACCCTGTTTAGTAAATGATTTTATGGAGTATATGAAAGGTCAATTCGCAATAACCTCTAATATTACATATATATTACTAGGAATTGAAGCACTTTTGATTACCGGGTATATGGTATTGCCTTCTCTGTTATCATCACCACTCAAAGGTAGCGCATTTCCTATAATGAATGAAGCCAATTTTTTGGATAAGCGTAATGGCTTTGGTAATAAACAAATTGATTTTACAATTCTTAAAGATGTTTACGGTTACGATATACATAACGCCGACGTCGGTTACCATGACCTCGTCAAAAAAACATTTAAAAGTGGTAAAAATACATTTACCCTATCTATGTGGGTTTACTTGAACCAGCAAGATGCTGGTATATCTCAATCGAAACAAGATATAGAGTTCTTTTCTTATGGGGCAACCAAATCATCACACCCAAGTATAAGTTATGCAGGTGTGGAAAATGGTAAAAATAAGTTGGAACTTAAACTAAATGGTGATAATAATTTAAATGGTGATAATAATTCATTTTACGTAAATATTGAATCTCAAAAGTGGAATAATATTGTATTCAATTATAATGGAAATGCCGCGGATGTATTTATAAATGGTGACTTAGTTAAAACTGCTACTATTGATGATGGTATAGATATAAAAGATGATGACATTCTCTCATATGGAAGCAACGAAGATTTGGATGGCGCAATCTGTAATATTAAGTATTATAAAAAACCCTTAACTAAATATCAAATCGTGAATATTTATAATGTTTTAAACGGACAAAATCCACCAATTAATAATATAATGTAAAAATATAGAATGAGTAACACGACAATAATTTTAGGAACTGTTCTTGTTGTATTAATTGTTTATATGTTATTTCAAAGTTACTTTGATGGAGAGCAGAAACTATTAAATCAATCATACTTGGGGGATGCCGATGACATATTAGTAGGTGACATATCCAAACCAAACGCAGCTAACTTTTCATATGGTATTTGGATTTATGTAGAAGTGTGGAAATCGGATGGAACGGATGAACCTGATACCAGAATTTTCACGCGTCAAGATGAACTCGGACTTTACTTGGACGCAAATGCTACTTTGAAAGTTCGTCTTGCCGATGTTGGTAAAGATGTAAAGACAGGCGTAAAAGATACAGATTATTCAGAAATAATATTAACCAAGAATTTCCCAATACAAAAATGGGTTCATGTTGGATTAGTTGTTGATGGTAATAAGTTTGATGGTTATATTGATGGTAAATTGATCAAATCTATTGGGTTACGTGGAATTGGTATTGCACCAATTGCTCCTGGAGGAACCGCCGACCACGCGATTGATTTTGGTTCCGGGAACGCAATGGCAACTTCATTAATGGTAGCAGAACACAAACGTTTTACATATCCTATGGACCCTAAAGGCATTTGGGACTTATATATGAAGGGTAATGGCGCAAATGGACTTACACAAGCAGCAAGTGATATGAATATAAATCTTTCTATTTTGAAAGATGGTGTTGAGAGTTCAAGTTTTGCATTATGGTAATTTATAAAGTATCTATTTATTTATCGTATATAAATATATAGGATGGATTTCAATAAACCAATTGGAGAACAATTATCTAATAATGAAGCATTATCAAACGTTCAAGAAAAGGTGAGTAACCTTGTGTCGGATATGGGCGATGGTGTTTCAAATGCGAAGGAAGGATTGAATGACATAGTAAGTGACTATTCGTCCAGTAGTGTAGCTGATGTTGGGTCTGCTTTTTTAGATACTAATAGTTTAGTAGCAAAATTTGTATTTTTAATAGTTGTTCTCATTGCATTCTTCCTATTGATGAATTTAGGGATATATCTCATAAGTTGGTTTGCAACCACAGATAAGTCACCATATATTTTCAAGGGTAAATATGCTACAACTGTGAAGAAACATATTCGTCAAAACCCAAAGTTGATGAACGGAAAACCTATACATCGGTCAAATAATGAGGATAAAGGTATTGAATTCACTTGGTCGAGTTGGTTGAAACTTGATGGACTTCCTGATGTTTCAAACAACGTATATCATATATATAATAAGGGTTCTGAACCGAATTATTTTGACCCAGTATATGAACGGGATGACGAGAACAACCCTAAATACGCACTGAAAAATTGTCCGGGTCTTTATGTTACTGACGTTTCTGGTTATACAACCAGTTTACAGTTAAACATTAAAATAGATACACTTGGTGGTGAAGAAAGTGTTATCCCGATTGTGGATTTACCAATTAAACGTTGGTTTCATTTAGCAATCCGACTACAAAATAAGATTATAGATGTTTATGTGAATGGAACTATTGCAACACGTGTACCATTTACCGAAATACCAGAGCAAAATTATGGTGATATTTTTGTAGGTTATGATAATTATAATGGTAGTATATCGAATTTGAGATATTTCGATAGGTGGGATCCTCTAGAGTCGACCTGCA
>JGI24916J38487_100016_pt1 | contig 31077 bp, 33 predicted proteins | sample LinPfosmplate4_FD_38487 | JGI IMG/M metagenome (IMG submission 38487) | reverse complement strand
TGCAGGTCGACTCTAGAGGATCCCACGGTAATATATAAGTTACCAACGTTGCTTCCTACAAAACGAGCCATAGTTGTACTAGAGGAAACTATGTGTAGTGGAACGGTAGGGTTATCTGTACCAATCCCAAGTCTGCCATTACTGTCTAACGACAAGAAAGCAGCAGAATCGATGTTGTCGAGTAAGTCTGCGTCTACCTCACCTGTTGATGAGATATTACTGCCAGCTAGGGCGATTCGTGATGCTTTAGTTGCCATTTGTTACTCCGGTTTCTCTGGCCATACTACATCTTCTAAGGATGTGTATGTATCAGTAATATCTCTTAGTGCTTGACGATAAGCTATTTGCTCATCAGTTGCTGTACGATCTGGCATCATCCACCAATCAGTCTCTGCTAACAATCTATTTCTTTCAGATCGTAAATCTTCTAAATTAATTGTTGCTATAGTTATTACTTTTTGATCATTAAAATCATCGATTAAAATACTTGCTGAAGCGCACATAGCTGCAACTTCTTCATCTGTAATATTTAATGAATCTTCATATGAGAGCTGAATATCATCTCTACCCAGATCAACAAACACTCTGTATAGTTCGTCCATTTTTATCATACTTGATTATCCATTTCTATAACTTGTATCATACTACCAGTTCCCCAAGTGTTTATACCTGCAGCCGTCATAGCTGACCCAACTGATCTGTTGTAATAGTACTGAGGTAATATAGTAAAACTACCTGTCTGTTGTACCGCAGCACCGGCACTTATATACTCTAAAGGAATTACTTGTATCCATTCATTCACGCCGGTCATAGTATCGTTTCTCCACCAACATCTGCTCGTACCAGAATAAAAGACATTTCCGTTAGGAGCTGTGATTTTTAATCTAGCATCTAAATATCCATAATTATTTCCACTACCATTTGCAAATGCTGCTCCTCCTGCAAGGTGAGCTGTTATGGCTAATGTACTAGAAACAGACCTTTTATTATGACCGTGCGAACCGTTAGTTGCATCACGCCAACTATCAAACCCTCCAGCATGATTTGAATTAGTCCATTTTCTATGTGATCTACTAAGTACAATTATATTTGTAACGCTTGAACCAACTCCTACTATACCATCAGGGCCCAATGAAACTCCCATTACTTACTCTCCAATTCATCTATTCGTGTTTTTAATTCTTTTATTTCTTTAAGAGCATCTTGTAATGCAGCAACGATAACAGGTGTTATTCTACCATAATCCATGCTCATCATTTCATCAGAATCAGCATCACCTGATACAGCTTCTGGTATAACTTCTTGCATCTCTTGGGCAATAAAGCCGTGTACTTGAGGTGCTTCAGGATCTGCTTTCCAAGTATGAGTAACAGGATTCATATCCATTAGCTTATCTGTAGCATCTGCTATAGGTTCAATGTTATCTTTTAGTCTGCGATCTGATGTTGTATTGTATGTAGTTCCAGAAGTGGAAGTGTCGATTGAACCAACATTACCTCCATCATGCGACATGTTAATATTACTTCCCGATACACCATTTCTGTTAAATCTGCATGTATTGCCAGCGTTTCTTGATACACTAAACATAACAGAATTAGGAGTATTTAAAGATCGCAGGCCTGCTCCAGTATTTGTATTACCATTCCCAGGCTCTGTACCCCCAGTACCAAAAGCAATCCCTCCGTCATTAGTAATAGTCATTCTTAAAGTTTGACTCGCAATTGCGCCACCAGTGAAAAACCGGTGAGACCCATATTGATGATAATCATTGACATCAACTGTTCCATCATACCCTGTCCTCAACCAGATACTATGATTATTATCAGCTGAAGAACCTCCTCCAATCTTCATTCCAGATTGAGCTGTATTAGAACTACTGACAACAGGTTCAATAAACCCACCACAATCGGAGGATCCAGTATAGGTGCTAGTAACATTATGAAATAAAGTCTGATTATTATGATGAAGCGAAATAACTGGGCTGAATTCGTTATCGTCTCTAGTTAAAAATTCTATTCTACCGTGTTTAAGACCGGTATCAGTTGCTATTCCTCTAATAGAACTAAAATAAGCACTTGAAGTTCCACTAAAATATCCACCCATATTTATTTGTGCTTGATTATCTCCGTCTGCAGGAGAAGATGAGAAGTGTAATAAATCAAGCTGGGCTCCTTGAGTTCCACTCCTGGTATTAGTAATTCTAAGATTATCGCCACCACTTGTTATATGTAAATCGGCAAGAGGATTTGTCTCCCCAATACCAACGTTACCACTGGCTTTAACCACAAATTTCGGTGTGTATGTATCATTAGAATAATCAGTATCTTGAGATCCTACGGCAATTTCAAATCCAGCATCTACTACTTCTTGAGCAGCTATTCTCCAATTATAGTGATTGCCTGTTGTTCCAAAATACATTTCAGGCGAACCGTTGTTTATTGCCAAGTTACCAGTCATTGTACCACCAGCAAGTGGTAAATACGAACTAACGCCAGTAGAAATCTGACTATTAACTTGTGTTTGCGTATAGACTTCTGATTTCAAATAGTACGCAGCATTAGTCAGTAGCTCATATACCTGAATATCGACTGTATCACCAGAACCTAGGTTATATGTGAATGCAACAGATGTACCAGTTGTCGCAACAAAGTCACGTCCTGATCCATACACTTGTTTAATACCGTTTACATATGCAACTACTCGTGTAGCAGAAGATGTGGTATCATAGAACAATGTTTGTTTAGCTTGACCTGTGCCTGAGCCCACACCTGTAGCAATGAATACAACTCCTACGGTATTACCTGATGCACCAATAGCAGTAAAGTCTGTATTGCCTACAGATGTAATAGTATACTTGTGACCGATAATAAATGCACCAGCAGTTAATTCATTATCATCAACTCCACTTACAGCACTTGTTGTACCTGTGAGCGTATATGAATAGTTACGGAAAGTAGTATTTGCATCAGTTGCACCACCGCCTCCACCGCCACCTGAGCCAGCAGGTACGGCATCGATAAATGCAGATCCTGTATAGACTTTTAATTTTTGGTTTAATGAATCAAAGAAGAACGAACCTTGAATAGGTGTTCCTGAATATGCAGTGCCATATTGTACTTTAAGATTTGATAAGACACCTGCAAGTGAACCACCAACTGTCATAGCAGAGTCAGCTACAGATCCAACGATATTACCAGAAGCATCAATTACTTCTGAACCATTAACTCCAATATTACCTGCAACATCTAATTTCTGCTGAGGTGAAGTATCAGAGATACCAACACGATCAGCTGCAGTATCGACATAAAGAGTTCCACCATCTATCGTAAGATTAGAAGCTCCTTGGATTGCTGCAATTGCTCGAGCATTGGTATAGAATAAGTTTGAAGATCCCTCTGTGATATCATCAGAATCTACTACATCATTTGTAATCGTAACAGTATTATCTGTTACAGCAAGACTAATATTAGTACCACCAGTAAATGTAACAGTTTCTGTAGATCCTACAGTATCAGTAGTTGTACCATCTGTAATATTAAATGATGTATTAACAGTACCCCAACTAAGAGCACCACTACCATTTGTTTTTAGATATTGACCAGCACTACCATCAGATGCAGGAAACGTTTGACCGGCTTGTGTCAGAGTACCTGTAGATGTAATTGCTTGGCCTACTACTAAGCCGTTTTTGACTAGAAAGTCATGATTTGTGTTCGACATGAGTTCACTTTCCCTCAGTGTTTACTTTATTTATATTAGTTTATTCTGGCTCATTTTCTTTTAATGGTTCAACTATGACCTTACCATACTCATTTGTCCAATCTGTATCAATCATATGTTGGTCATGGCGTTCTCCTATAACCATCCAGGATATTGTATCAGTGCAAGAGACTTGTGAAGTAATAGTTAATGTATTACCTGATACAGAGCCTTTAACCGCTGTCCAGCCTGTTTCATTACTTGTAAAGCATTGAGTATTAGTATTAAGTAGAACGTATGTTCCATCAGTCATACCCGAAACTGTATCAATATTTATTGTTGCAGATCCATCTACTAAAACAACCTTACCTCTGTAGATATTATTTGCTTGTGGCGACTCAACAAATGAATGTACAAGATTATGTGTCTCAGTTTTAGAGGGTAGAGGGTGATCAATTTTAAATGAACCTGATCCCTTTGATAGTGATCCATACACAGAAACCGATCCAGTATCACTAATTGACATTCTAACTTGTCTATCAGCAGGCAAATAGGTGTTTGCGTTCTGTACTATAAAATCTAACCTTGGTCGTAGCCAACTAGGATTGCTTTGCGTTATATACCTTCTTAATCCTACTGCATAATTAGGTCCATCTCCAACTATCAAATCATGATAATGTCCTGCTGTAACTAGACCTGCTGATGCTATAATACTATCTGTACCTGTTGTAGAGTTTCTTACCTCAAGTAATGCACTTGGGCCCGTTGTACCAATACCAACTCTATTATTAGCACCATCTATTCTCATAATTTCTGTATTATAAGAAGAAAAAGTAAAGTGACCAGCAGTTCCGTTTCCAGAAGTAGTCTGCATTGCAATATCTCTTACAGAATTTAGATATATGTGAGCATTAGCATCTTCATTTTTTATTTGTAGTATTCCATCAGATTCTATAATTGCATTAGCTGATCCGTTTGTGCCACAACCTCTAAATCTAAAAGTTCTTGATGTATTTCCAGTACCGTCTAAGCGAAGAACTTCCCCATCACCAAAGACATTTAGTTTTGAACCTGTAGGATTATTAGGAAATTGATGAGTGTTTACTACAACATGACCATTATCGTTAATCTGAAATGCGTTTGTGCTTGCATCAGTCTCAAACTTATGGTATCCTCCAGCAATGTGTGTTTGGTACCGCAATGCAGATCCCCAAGCAGCAAATGTAGAAGCTCTAGTACCATCATCTTCTTCAAAGTTAATTAAAGCTCCAGTTGACACCTGTCTCATATTTAAAACACGCCAGCCACTAAAACCAGAATGGTCAGATCCAATAGATACATCACCACCAGATGTTATGCGCATACGTTCTGTGCCACCGGTACTAAATTTAATCGGTCCATAAGAGCCACTGCCGTAATAAGAAGCTCCAAGTGAAACCCCGTCAGAACCTGTGTTGCTGGGGTTAATATCCATAAATGAGCCAGAAGTTTCTGTACCTGCTATTCTTGCATTTCCACCAGACACATGGAACTTAACATCAGGCGAATTCGTACCAATACCAACTTTTCCATCACTTAAAATGGTAACAGCAGTTGCCGATGCATTATCATCAATACCAGTAGAAGCAAAGTTACTAATAACTCCACCATCAACCGAGTTGCCTGATATTTGATTCGCAGCAAAAGTCAATGTCTTGCTTGACAAGTTCATATCAGTATGCAGCTTAGCATGAGTTACTGATAAGTCAGCAATCTCAGTTGAGTCGACAGTTGCATCTGATATAAAATCTGATAAATTTCTTGCCTTAGACATTATGCTTCCAATACTTGTGTTTTATCTATTTATAATTACGGTTTAGTTGGCCACGTAACATCGTCTAAAGAAGTTGCAGTAGATGTAATATCTCGTAATGCTTGACGATAAGCACGTTGTGCATTTGTCATAGTACGATCTGAACTTGCCCACCAGTCAGTGACTGCGATCAAATGATCACGTTCTGCTCTGAGTAGACGCATTGGTTCAGCAGCAATGAGTTCGTCACGTTTTGCTTCGATCTCTTCCCATGTTGCTCCCCAGTTTGCTTCGTCATTTGTTTCGATTGCAGATCCATTTGCATCTTGACCGATTACTCGTGCAAACATATGACGAAATGATGATTTATCAGTTGGTTCACCACGCAGTACCCACTCCGTAATCCCCAACTCTGTTAGTGCTGTTGCGATTGTTGTCATTTTAATTTCCTTGTTTTATCCTGCGATTTCTTGTATTACTATGTTTGAAGCGTACCTACCATCATACTCCGTAGTGTTCCTGTCTGCGTAACTTCTATTCAAATACGTTATACCTGTGTATCCTTCTAGGGATGCCCTTCCAGATATTTGAATTTTGTATGTAATATCAGAGGTTGTGTTTGGGCTATCAAGAAAAGTAGCAGAGTTATGGTGGGTAAACCCGTGTGCGTTTGCCTCTGTGACAGTGCTAACTTGTTGACCTGTAACCGTGTTACGAACTCCTGCTCCTGCTCCTTGAAAGATAGCTGTGTTATTACGAACTAAATTCATGAATGTTGAGTAATATCCAGAAGATAATATAACCCGATAAGAAATTAAAAACGTACTAGATGCATTTTTAGGTGTGATGGTAACTGACAAGCCAGTTGCATCTACCATATTAAATCCTGTAGTTCCCATTGTAGATGTACTTACAGCTTGCTTAACTTGCAACACGCTGCCCGTTGTATTAATTCCTAAGTCACCCGCTGTTGGTGCAGTACCTGCTGTAGTCTGTATCTGATCGACTTTGATTATACTGGTCATTGTGCGATCTCCTGTAGAGTTATGGTAGATTTGTCTCCGTCAATATGAGCGTACCAGTTATTACTTCCAGATGATCTACCTACTTGGCACTTGTATGTAATTTGACTTGTTGTTGCTGGGGCATCTAATACATTAACTGAGTAATAGCCCCCATCACCTTGAGAACCTTCTTCATCAGAAAGACCAAATCTCGCAACACTATGAATGCTGGTAGTGTCTCTTAATGTTCTAGCGAGTGAGTTGCAACCTTTTTGGGTATAAAGACGTAATGATACAATTACTAAAATTTTACTTGTTGCAAACTTTGGAGTTATATTACAACTCAACCCAACGTCAAAGAGAGTGCCAGTTTGTGATCCACCAATAACAACTGTTGTAGTTTCAGCAGATTGCACCTGAACCACATGCCCAGGAACATGTACACCATTACCGCTTGTCTTTTCGATGAGATTATCAACATATAATGTACTGGTCATTGTGCGATCTCCATTAGTACCATTGTGGGTGCTTGTATAGACCCAGTTTCACCATATACCATAGACCCAGTTCCTTGCCAACACTTTAAAGAGTATGTGTAAGTACCTGAAGAACCAGGTTGATCTAAATAAAAATTAGAAAACGGTAAATTGTGAGAAGCATTTTCAGCCTGTCCTATATACCTTTGGCCTACAGCAGTACTATCTCTATATATTTGATAATAATTCCAAGCACCAGCACCTGTACTATTCATGTCGCCAACACAAGCTGCGTACACTTTGTTTGTTGATTGTATTGTAATACTTGCTGACGCAACTATAGTTGGTGTTGAAGAATTTGTAGTTACGACTGAACCTATGTTTTGGATAACCTGTATAACATGCCCAGGTGCATGAAGTGTTTGACCACTAGGTATTAATACGGTATCAGCATTAGATCCACTTGTAGGACCTCGTAATGTTTGAACTGTTAATTCACTTGCCATATTCCTACCTTAAACTATAGTTAATGTACCATTGACCGTTATATCACCTGTAGCGGTAAATGGACCAATGATCATTGCGTTGTCTGTTGATGCAATAGTAAAGTCATCTGCACTACTATTTGCATTCTGATATACCTTTGCGGTCACGGCAGTCGTAGCACCAAAGTCAATGTCTTCACTGCTTGCTGTGATTGTTCCCGTTGAATTTAATACTAATGCCATGATGGCTTCCTTTGTTTATGCTGTTTGATATACTAATGAAATGCCGTAAAGATTCCCAGTAGCCGAAAAAGTATTATGGTGTGAATAAGTTGTACCAAGTTTCCTTATCACATAAATAAATGTATTGCTTGGATCAGCAACCAATGTAATTTTCTCGCTATCAGTACACCCAGTCCATGCGCCTATAGCCCCAACTTGTCTAGCACCACCATTACCATTAACTGCAAAGGGCAAGCCTGTAATTTTAGTAGTGTTGTTAGCATTACTGCCGTTACCAGCTATGAGTATGGTTCCAGTAACATGCACTAAGTTTCCGACTTTAGTGTAAAAGCCAACTGTTCCACTTGCCATTGATGCATCTCCACCACCTCCACTTAGACCAGGCGTCCAAGTCCCCTCTTCATAATCGTCTAACTTATTAACCGCTCCAGTACCACCAAGGTATACACCGCCTGATAGATAAAGATCACGCCAACGATTTGTTGATGACCCTATAAAATGCAAATTATCCTCTGGAATTCCACTTTCATTACACGGCTCAAGTACTGCGCGTCCATACTCATTTCCTAAACGAATACCTCCATTAGTACTGTTTACTATATATGAATTTCCTGATGTAGCACCAATACTACCTACTGCAGTACCGTCTTTGCGAAACTCTGCAATGGTTCCGTCAGTAGATTTCCTATCAATAGTAATACTGCCATTGGAAGCTAATGCAATGTTATCGCCCGAGTTATCAGGATGTTTTATGTTTTCTAATTCTAATGTTGACATATTATTATCCTAATAGATAGCCTTCGAAGTAACTATGATTTTGTGCTCTAAAATAATTATTTGAATTATCACTCATCATCTGGGGTTTTACAGTATCGTTTGCTGCCATGCCGATGATACCAGACACTTCTTGGCTATGATCACTGCCAAGGCCTGGTTTTATATTATAATGATGAATTGTTGAGCTGTTTGTTAGTATTCTCATTCTTGAGTAACCATTAGTTGAATTCCAATACATTGTAAAATGAAAATAATAATATCCTGCTACAGGAGCAGTAAACGTAACTGTACTTGTATTCCAATGATTGCCGATATTATGTGAAATGTTGTCAAAACCTGGAGTTGTATAACTATTAGAACTGGCTATACCACCACCTGTTGCATATACATAAAAAGATGGCTGATTAGGTGTTGTGACAATACCTGCAGGAGTGATCCCTAAACGGTTACCACCTGTTGTGTGATTGTAGATTGCAAAGTTGTCTGTTGTCTGGCAATTTACATCCCAATCAGTTGCATCATTTTTTAATCTGAGAGATGCACTTCCATTAGTACCAGCTTGGATTGTTAGTCCACCATTTCCAGGAACTGTTATATTTTGGCCAGTGGTAAACGTATTAGCAACATTCTTTTGGGGCACCTGATCAAGGTCTAGTGTAGAACTACTAGCAGCATTCGGTGCTTCTAGGTCTACATAACCTGAGCTATCACCATTGATTCTTAACTTAGCCATTTATACAATCACCCATCTTGATCCGCTAGGAATAGTTACTGTTACACTGCTATTTAATGTTACTGGACCAGCACTCATTGCAGATTTATTTGTTGTTATAGTATAACTACTTGATACTGTCTGAGCATTTTCATAGAACACATCTTGCTGAGCACCAACAATCAAGTTACCTGAACCTAGAATAGAAGCACCGTTCACACTTTTAATATGTGTACCAGATACTAATGTATCTTGTTTATTTGTTACTGCATTAACTTCTGATTGAACCGCAGTATGCAATTTAGCAAGTGTAATTTCGCCATCAGGAATATCAGCAATAGTGATACCACCAGTTGCGATACTTCCAGCATCTACTGATCCATCAGCTAAAACCGCATTTGATATTTTCTGAATAGCCATTGTTTATTCCTTATGGTGTTTCTCGTGCATCCATTGCTGTTTGGTATGCAGTCTTTACTGCGCTTGTCCAAACTGCGTTACAGATAGCTTGTACTTCTGTTGACTGATCAGAGATGTCTGTGTCACCCCATGTATCACCTGATTTAGTTGAGCAAGTTAAGACGTGACGATGAAATGATCTACTAATCTCTGCACCATCTCTAGCGATCACAGTGGCTGTACGAACTTGTACATGCTTGTAATCTCCTACGACTTCAATCTTATCTTCAACCTGTGTTTCTGTTAGTGCCATATTGGCCTCCTTTAGTTTATCGTGGCGTTATTGCCACCTGTCCGACCCAATCTCTGAAAGGGTTATGATGTTTCGTATGTAAGCGAAAATATAAATCTTTTACCTGAAATAGAAAGTATCTCACCGCCAACATTTGTACCTAGATTCATAAAATAAATGGCACTTGTGTTGGATGTTACGTGAAGACCTGGAACAATATTTGTTGTCGTAGTGTAGCCAATACCTCCTCCTCCGTTTCCAACACCAGATACCCCACCTGCAAAAGGAAGTCCGTACATATAATTCAAGTCAACTCCTGAATAAGTTAGGGTAGTTATGTCAGCGGAAACAGTAACTAATTTTCCTATTTTTACATATGTTGCTGAAAACTGTCCACCATTTGAAGCTGTAGTGCTATTATCACCAAACAAAGGAGTCCAAGTTCCTTCTTCATAATCGTCCAGCTTATTAGCCGACCCAATGCCGCCAAGGTATACACCGCCAGACAGGTAGAGGTCTTTGAAGCGGCGATTAAAACGGCCAATATTTAATGTAGCGTCTGGGCTTGGATAGAAGTTTGGTGTTGCGTCATCAAAGTCAAAATACAAGTAACGGTTGTTTGAACCGCTTTCTAATTGTAAAGTCCCTTGAGTATTAATCTTTAAGCTAGTACCAAACTGAGACCCAATACTCCCCACAGTGGAGCCGTCTTTGTGTAAAGAAATAATATCGCCATCTGATGACTTTCTATTAACACGTAAAACTTCACCACCATCACGAGTGTGATAAGTAAAGCCATTTGAATTAAATCCATGACCAACATTGGCACTATTACTTGAGGTTGCGCCTACTAATAATATACCTGATGAGTCTATGCGCATGCGTTCTGATGCACCTTGACCAAAACTTAGATACGAACCTGATCCAGCGTTTCCAGTGTCATAACCTTCAATGTATTGCTGACCAGAGTTACCAATAATTATGCGACCCCTGCCAGAGTTTCCGCTATAGTCATCAAGAGTAACTAAACCAGACACTCCCAGCCCATCGCTGGTCACTGTACCTGTTACGTCAATGCCTGTTGCCGTTGTTTCAATCTTTTTTGAATTATCGTAATAAAGTTCCGCAGCACCGTCGTTAACAAACTTAGCCATGGTATCACTGCCGTCAGCACCTTGAAGCAATAGGTTTCCATTAGCTATTCTAATCTTCATATCACCAGAGTTAGTTCGTATAAATGCGCCAGTGCCTTCAGTGTAAATCCTTAAATCATCACTAGCACCAAATGAAAGTTCTCTGAAATCATTGAAGTTCACATCACCAGTAAGTGTGCCACCAGCTTTAGGTAGTGCAGCAACACCAGCAGCAATATCAGTATTAATAGAGTTTGCAAGCATATCTGTTGTAACAGAATCATTTGCCGGAACATATACTCCAGCTTTAACACCCATATGAACAACACGAACATTAGTATTAGCAGCAAGAACTTCTGAAATTGTTAGAGTAGTACCTGATGCAGTAAACGCAGATGAAGGCTGAACAATACCATCAATAGTAACTAATAGGGTATTAGCACCTATAACAGCTCTTGTTAATGTGAATACTGTTTGTGAACCATTTGCAGTAAATGTTTCTTCAAGATAATCTTTCAGAGATGCATCAAGTTTAGAAGCTGTGACAGAACCATCTGTTGGAGTAGTTGTACCACCAACACCACCAAGCAAAACAATATGACAAGTGTCAGTAGATGCTGGAGCAGATGCGAATACAATACTACCACCGCCGATACCTAAAGTATATGCAGAGCCAGGTTCCTGAATAATACCATTCAGTGAAACAATAAGTTGTGTTGCGTCTCCAACTGATTGGTTAACTGTACTATAATCCAAATCGAACTGAGTTAATGATCCGTTGAAAGACGAAGCAATAGAGTCTAATTTTTTAAACTCACCAGCAGATGGCTGATTTCCTATGTAGTTACTCATTGAGTTCCCTATCCCTCAAGTTCTTTTAGTTATTTATAACAGTTTTAATATAGTTACTCTATCATCTAACTCATAAGTTCAAATGTTACTTGTTTATGTTGTGTCCCTGATAAAAAATTACCACTTGCAATTTGAATATGTAAATAATCATTTGCCGCACAAGAAAAGACTGCTTCAGAAGAAACACTATGATTAGTTCCAGCATTTTCGTACGCTTCATTTATTGTACTGCCGTTCTTTCTTAACCGTATGTTTGAATTACCAGTACCTGTTGCTCTAAAATATATTCGATAAATTCCTGCTACAGGGCATGTAAATCTACCAGTGCTAGCATTAAAATGGTTACCTTGATTTACCCATGTATGACTATAAAAATTAGCACTAGTTAAATCATCCTGACTGTAATTAACCGACGCTGTATGTGAAAAAGAACCAATAGGCTGATATGGCTTTGTGACAATACCTGACGAGTTGATACGCATACGTTCTGTAAATCCAGTATGTGTACTAGGGCTTGATGCTGTACCAAAAACTAATGGTGCGCCATCATCATAACTTACTGTAACTTGACTATTATTTTCAACGTTTATTCCAAATTGACCACTTCCACTACTTACGCCAGTTCTTTCAACAGCAAATATGTTATTAGCGCTTTGAGAAACAGTTAAAGTAGCGTTAGGTGAATTGGTCCCAATACCAACATTACCACCAGATGAATTTAATGCTAAAGTTCTTCCTGTACTTCCATCATCATCAAATGCTTGAAGTTGAACTCGTTGCACTGAAGCAGTTGGGTGTCTTGTTGCGGCAATTTGTAAAAATGTGCTATCATTTGCACCTTTACTTGAATGAAACCTTGCAATAGTACCTGTAGAAGCCCCGGCAACGTTGGTGTCAACTGTAAAGATTGCATCTGGTGAACTCGTACCAATACCAACGTTGCCAGTACCAAGATCCATTACCATAATGTCATCTTTAACCCAAGCATTACCTGCATCATTTAAAGAACCAAATTTTAGAATACCACTATCAACTGCAATATTCATGTGCTTATCATTTGCACTACCAGCATAATCAACTAAATCTAAATGCGCTCCATTTCCACCATTAATAACTATTCTAGCTCTTTGACTTGTATCTCTCACTTGTAAAACAGTTGCGGCAGAATCGGTATAGCTTGCCCATTGATTTGGCGAACTCGTACCAATACCAACATTACCTGACGATGCTATAGTCATACGTGTGATTAAAGCCCCAGTAGAAGCACCTTGTGTACCAAACAAAATATTACTCTGGCGTTCTGCACCAATAACTAAATCACCTGCGCTAGACCCACTTGAGTGGTACCCAGTACCGCCTGCCCTTGCTATTGCACCATTATCAGCAAAGCCACCTCCACCGTTAGTACCTGTAGTACCAAAAAATATACCGCCATTTGTATTATTCATGTTTATGCGAGAACCAGCAAATGCAGTACCTGATAGGTAGAGGTCTTTCCAGCGAATGCTTGACCCTCCTAAATCATAAGCATTATCAGCAGCAGCTCCAGTATCTGTACAAGGGTCAGCGGACACATTACCAAACTTTATACCCTTTTGCGGACCAGCCATATATGCACGGCTACCGTTAGCACCAATACTACCTACTGCTGCACCATCTTTAAGAAACTTTATAATATCACCATCTGAGTTCAGGCGATTTAGTAAAAGCATATCACTATCAGTTCTAGCAATACGAATACTATCTGGATGTATATTTACACCATCGTTTCCACTACCAGAATTAGTAGCAACATTAGTATCAACAGTACCTACTAATATATTACCTGTTGTATTCAATGTGCTTAGCGTAGGAAGCGTAACAGTCTTAGAACTAAGATCCATAGTAGTATGCAACTTAGCGTGTGTAATACTAGCATCATCTATTGCTGCTGTAGTAATCACATCTGCAGGAAGTGCACCTGCTTGGATTTTAGTAATAGCCATTAGTTATATTTCCTATTCTGGTGTGTCTTCAGCTGCTGCTGCATTACGTGCTTCTGCTGTTTGTACAACATTTAGTTCAAATGCTTGTGCTACCTGAGCTTCTTTACCTACAGCCATAGCGATTTCATTATCGTTACAGTGAGTCATAAGAAGACCACAAATCTCATCGATTGCGATACGTGCTCGGTTTGTTACTGCGTTATCAGCCCAATCTTGAGGACTAAGGGCAGCATACTGCATAGCCTTAAGCTCTGTTGCAGTTACTTCAATAGTTAGTGTTGCCATTTTAAATTCTCCTAAGTGACAAGATTAATAGTGTTATTTATACATTACTCAGACGCTTTGCTTCTGCTGCATCTAGTAGCTCTTGAGGAACATCCCCTTCAAAGCACTCTGCGCCTTGTTCAATGATTGCGTCTAGCACTTGTTGAAAGTGTCTATTTGCAGTATCAGGAGGAATAGCTGTTAGACTTACATTATCCCATATTGAAAGTGTTGTATTATCTATTGGGTTTATTTCTATAATATACATTTAAAACTCCGCATCATAGGAAAAGAAATTCATTTTTACAGTGTAATTTGTACCTCGAGATAAAGCAGGACTAAAGGTACCAGAAAGATTGATTTCACCTCCGTCTCTACCACAATGTCCGTTACTAACAGCTGCACCTGTAACAGCACCAATAGCATTCCAAGGGTAGCTTTCAAAATAAGGAGTTGTATTTCCATTAAGGCTTACTGACGGTCTTGCTCTCATTTGGACATAAGGTTTCCAAGAGTAATGCCCTTGAGTAGATGATATTCCGTGAACAATAACTTGCGGTGTATATCCCCCTTCATCGAAATTTTTCTGAAAGTATCTTTGACACAACGCTAGTTCTTCTTGATAATGACGATGTTCAAAGGGTGTTGCAACATTTCCAACCTCAGCTTGCACTCCTGTTAATTCAAATGTTGCCCCTGAGTTTGATATCCAATTTATAGAATTAGGAGTACCAATAGGAGTGTAACCACTTCCAGTCTGCCAGCTGTCCGGAGTTTTAATTCTTTGACCTGCTGATCCTAATCCCCATACTAACGCTAATCCAGTTAAATTGCCACCTTCATAGCTACCAGTTGTGTCTGGCGATATAGTGATAGTTTTCTTTTCCCATGTATTAGCAGAGTTAATATTATATTCCTTTGTATGAACTCTATTAGCTGCATTATTACAAGCACCAATAGGATATATTCCTGGGATGCTAGATTTTACCCAAAAAGATAGTGTAAGAGGTTTAGCATATATACTTCCATAACCTAGACGATAAATATCAAAACCTTCGATAAAGTATGAAATTAAATTTCCCTCATCACTTGATGGGGTATCAGTAGTTACAACAGTTAATTTTAGCGCTTTTTTAAACCCCTCTGGATGCGAAGATACATTTACTTGTTGACCATCAAATGCTGCTGTAGAGGCTCCATACTTACCTAGTGCAAACCTATCTGTAACATATACAGTACCTGGAATAGCACCTACTGCAGCCATACTATTCCGTTGGTCAAACTGCATAGCCCCGTTGATAATCATATTCCTACGACCAACACCAACGAGAGCCTGTTGTTCCTGTGGTGTCTCGGCAGCCAACATTGCTTGACCAGCTGTACCGCTTGGCTTATCAAGCTCACTGATCTTTTCTCTTACATTTATTTCTGGTTTACTTACTTTAACTACCATCGTTTAATCCTCTGCTACCATTCCGTTTGATGCACTGATAGCGGCACCTACTGCATCTGTTGTATTATCTATTCGTCTTAGTCCTTGGAAGACTGAACGTCCTGCACTTGTACCTACATGAAGCAATTCTGTATCATCATCATATGCTAATGCTGTGACTGCATCTGAAGAACCATAAAGAGTAGCCTTTGCATTCTCTTGGAAGAGGTGCTTCTCATCTTCGTAGATTTTCTTGATTTGTTCTGCTGATGGAGCTGTAGCTGATATACGCAGTAGGGCTAACGAACCTGTATAGGGATACAGCCCATCAAAATGAGTGCCTACTCTAAGTTCATGGGAAGCTCCCCCAGTAACCCCTGTACTAAGAGTTGTTGTATTTGAGCCTATAAGTTTACCGTCAATCCATGCCTCTCTTAGGCTTGGTCCTCGTGCTAAAAATGTTAACATATGCCACTGATCATCACGATATGTTGTTGATATAGACATACCACCGCCTGTGCCGTCACTAAGATCAAAATTAATGGTTGTGTTAGTCTGATATACCTGCCAAAACGGAGTCTGCCCTCCAACATTTCGCCAACTAAGCATTACAGTAGTATTTGTTGCTGCTGTTATTTTGAACCAACAATTAATTGCCCAATCACCAGTACCAAAGTTCAAATCGGAATTATAAGGCTGTCGTAAGTAGTTACCGCTACTAAACCCACTGTATGCCATAAGATCAGCACCAGTTGCTACAGCAGTCTTAGTCACAGTGCCGAACACTTGTAGACCTTCGCCGTTCACGCTGCGGTCTTCTTCGGCTAGGCGTACCGATACGTTGTCAATATTTGCTGTAGTATTAGGACTTTGAGGCCACATTGTAATATATACTGTAGTAGATGTTGCTGTAAAAGTACAAGACATTGACCCTGTCTGAGTGTTCAGATCTTTATACTGCGTACCGCTTATTGCTGTACCTACTCGCACAGACATAGTGCCACTGGTTATATTAGCACTAAATGTATATACTTTACCTACTTCTACAGTTACCCCCTGATATGCTGCGCCAGCAACGTTTGTCCCACGAACTACCTGTAAAGTAGAGCCAACAGATGAAAAAGTAATATCACCAGACCCATCAGCACTCCACCCAGTAGTATTACTATCAAACGTACCATTTGTCACCAACTCTGCACCAGTGATATTGGTATCATCGGTGTCGGACAAGGTTGCGAGTTTGATGTCGCCTACCTGATAACCTGTAGCAAAGTCAGAAGCAATTTGTGCAATCATTCCAGACTCAGGGTCAGATAAATTTTCTTCAATTTTTACTACTGTACCGTGATCATCTGCACCTTTTCCTCCAAGAATTAGCTCGTCATTTTTACCTGTTTCTAAAAGCAAACTAGTTCTTGGACTACCCATTGCAATTGGTATCAAAATATCACTACCATTTGTTGATCTGAATGAAGCAGTACCCCACTCAAAACTTGTATATTTAGTTAGAGCGCCTACACCTGTATTGTAATTTACCGAAACATCCGCACTAGGTATTTTTGCAGTAAACGTACTACTCCAACCATCATCATAGTTGTTCTGCCCTAACCAAAATACTCTATCCCCAATAATCCTCACTTGTTTCGGAGTTTCATGACCTAAATAACTAGTTACAATATCAACAACAGTCCCATCATCCTTAATAACACTCACGCCACCATTTGTCCCCACCGCAATAGTAGGCACAGGCAATCCTGTAGCACTATCAATAGGTGCGTTGGGTAGCACGGTCATGGCTACATCGTTGACTTGACGGTTAACAATTTGACGGGTGCTAATATCATAAGTAGCATATATTGAATTACGATCAATGATGCTCCCTATAAATCTTTTTTCGTTTATACCTGCATACAGCACGGTTCCATTATCAGATATAAAATCAGCAGTTACAACCCCACCGAATGCCGAATTTCCTACAGAGATGGGCATAATACCGTTTAATGCATTAACTCTAGTTATAGTAGTACCTGAATAATGAACATTAATATATCTAATCCAGCCTGCCCCTCCAGTATCAGAAGGAAACACCATCCACATAGGCATATCGGGATCATCACCATCGTAGATCGTAACCTGAGTAGACTCAGCCACAATCACAGCAACCGCTGGAAACTCCTTACGAGCACCACGAGTAGCAGTGTTTAGTGTTTCATTATACCAAGATGTATTCTGTGTACGCTTACGCCATGCACCGCCATCTGAATCTTTACGAGTGTCATATATGAATACATCAACAGCAGTATCAGAAATATCTTTAGCAATAGCGTCTAGTAAGTATTGTTCTGCTTTGGTTGTACCTTCTACAGTTACATCCCCTCCTCGGAAAGTAAAATCACCAGTTGTTTGAAAACGCATATTATCGTCAGCATGAGCGTAGTGAATATATCCAGCATACTCAGCTGCACCGGTACCGTCTCCAAAATATAAGCTCTGAGTGCCACCACCAGTAAAACTTATTTTTGCATCATTGCCACCAGCAATGGTTAATTTTCTACCCGGGTTATTTGTACCAATACCAACGTTACCTGTGTTCTGCTGAATACGAACTGCTTCACCTACATTAGTAACCCAGAATTGAGCATCGCCAGTTTGGTTGTATATACCACTGTTGTATATTCCAGTTGTAGACACTGTGCCTGTTACGTCAATACCTGTTGATGTTGTGGCTAGTTTTAGTGAGTTGTCGTGGTAAAGATTGACTGCGCCATTTCCAAAGAACTTTGCGTAATCCTCAGTTCCACCATTGTTGCGAAGAATAATATTGCTGCCCTCTAAGATAAAATACGAAGAAGAACTTACAATCTTATCATTCCCATCATGGTAAATCTGTAGATCACTACCATCTCCAAAGATAGCTTTATTATTATCTGCAAAAGTAATGTTATTACCTGAACCACCGATCTGAATAGTGCCGTTAACAATATCACCGTCATAGTTAATGTAGCGAGAGTCTGATGCTGCTTTAGAATAAGATGCATCATTTGCAATCTCATCTTGAGTCATGATTATTAGTTTATCACCAGAAGCTGCACCTGATGTTAATGTAAGTACATCTCCACTGATAGTATAATCATCGGTAATAATAAGCCTGACGCCGTTCAGATAAACGTCGTTGTCATTTGCTTGAAGAAGATCTAGAGTTAAGCCATTCTCATCAGTACCGCTAAATGCAGTCTGATTTGCTGTAGAAGTAAACTCATAGACCGCGCGACGACCCTGCCTTATAGTGCCAGGTCCATTACCGATATATGCCATATTATGCTTGCTCCATAATGCTCAATGTTGTATCAATTGAATTCGCTGTATCAGATTTAACCTTAAGAACATCAGAAGTTTCAAGGATTAATTTGTTTCCAGACATAACTTCTATTGAAGATCCAGTTGGTATTGGAACTCCCTTTAAGAAGTTAATATTGTCTCCATCATTATTTTCAATGAGTACTGTTGCGTAAATTGTGTTTGTTGTTATATTAGCCAGTGTGATACCAAGCACAACTGTTGTAGTCGCGGCAGGTGCGGTATAAACCGTCATCGCAGCGTTTGCAGCTGTACTAGAACCATCAAAGGTTTTTAATTTAAATGTATTAGCCATGTCTTATCCTAGTGCAATTGCCAAAGCTGTTGCGTCATCAATCGATGCTTTCGTAGCTAGACTGTTTGTTATAGTTGTTGAGAAGTTAGCATCGTCATTAATAGCAGCTGCTAATTCGTTTAGTGTATCTAATGCAGCAGGTGCACTATCAACTAAACCTGTAATTTGTGTCTGAACATACGATTGTGTTGCCCAGTTGTTGGCACCTAAGTAAGCTCCAACTCTTGCATCAGTGTAATATAGATTACTTGATCCTTCTGCAACTGTATTTGTATTACCTTGAGTAAAAGTAATTACACCGCCTGAATAACCAAGTTGAGAACCTGATACTGATATAGCACCTTGTGATCTGGCATTTGTAAAGTATAGATTAGTCGAGCCTTCACCAAGCTGATCTGTATCATCGCCAGTGGTAAGAAAGTTACCATCACCGTCAATCGCTGCTACGTCACTACCTTCGTTATAAGTTAACTTCCGGGATAACTGCGCGAGTTCTGTTGCTTTAGTCGATGCCATAAAAAAAGTCCTACAGATTAGTTTCTATAGGACTATTTATATGTTTTAAAAACCTCAGTTTAGATTTTATTCTGGCTTTGGGTGTCTTGTTTTAATAGGATCTATAATGTCAGCTTTCCAAGCATCAACACCATTGTGATAAATGTAGTCTAATTGTTCTTCAGTGCTAGGATATTCCATTTTCCGCTTAGTTGCGTATTGAGATGGTGATGATCTGTGTTCCTGTACAAGCTGCTCAAACTCTTCCAGAGAGTGCTCACGTCTTATTACTGTATCATTTTCATATACAAGATATTGATTATCATTTTCAAATGCAATATCAGCATCAGGAATATCAAGTTCGAGGATACCATCACGAGCTTCTAACTGATTAGGAGTAACTGCTTCTATTTCATTATTTTTTATATATACATACATATTATTTTCCTTATTACCAAGTACTTGGACCAGAGCCAGCTGTGGCAGTGTCGGTCGAAGTTTCTTGTCGTCCACCAGAAGCGTAATGAACCATATGAACTGCACTTTGTGAGCTACTGGGATTCATTGTTATGCTACACGCTTGTAGCGGATATACTCTCCATCGTGCGCTATATACATTATTGTTATATGTAGCACCAGCATACCATACACTAATATTTGCATTGCCATCTGTAACAACTTTTATTTTTATATCCGAATAATACAAAGTATATGTTTCTACATAAATGTCCTTGTAATGCTCTGCGCCGATTTTAGACCATGTGGTAAACACTGTGTTACCTCCACCACCCTGCCATAGAGTTGTATGAAACGGAGTATTAATAGTATATGCATGTCTATATGTTTGATTAATCGATCCGGCGCCATAAAAACTTGGCATCATTAAATTATAATCTTGACTAGTACCACTTACATTAAATGCACCATTATATCTAGCTTCATGCAAATGAATAGTAGTACCCATTGTAACTTTACCAGCACGTTCTACTTCAAATCTAGGTTGACCTTGACTGTTGTCGTCCCACAGTTGTAATGCATGACTTCCACTACCTACAATAACATCTAATCCACCAAGACCATTTATAGTGTTTGCCCATGAACTTGTTGCAGCACTGCCCATCTTAACATTACCAGCAACAGTTAATTTAACATTGCTTTGCCCACCATTGGCACCGATGATCATACGACCATCATTTTCAATTCTAAACCCATAGGATGAAGTATTATTAGTAAACATTGCGAGAGGGCTACTAGTTGATGTTCTAATACTATTTTGATCAATCCGTAGTGTTTGACTTGCGTGTTGTAACTTAAACGAGGCATCTCCCGAAGCTCTGTAAATATGAAGTGACTCATTTGGACTGTCTGTACCAATGCCTACATTGCCAGCTTTATGCGTCATGGTATTAATATCATCTGTAAAGAATTTTAATGTGCTGGTAGTACTTGCTCCATAACCGCCTCTTATATATGAATGATATTCATTACCCGGAGAACCAAACATTAAATGTCCTGCATCTGAATTTGGTGTAAGTAATGAAATACCTACATCTCCACTGTTTTCAACAACTAAAGCATTATTTGTCCAATTTGTAATAGTACCTGCACTCGCTTTAAATACATGAAGATTTGTATCTGGACTCGACGTACCAATACCAACGTTACCGCCACCAGCAACAACCATTCTAGTGGTGTTATCTTTAGCTCTTACACTAAAGTTTATAGCAGATCCGCTGTTTTCTCCACGAACTACTAACCCATTACCTTCTTGCCAAAGCTGAACTTCACCAGCAACTGGAGTAGCTGGAGAAGTTGTACTTTTTAAACTTATACCATTTCCGCCAGCGACCTGTAACTTTGAAGTTGGATCAGTTGTACCAATACCAACGTTGCCAGATCCGCTTATTCTCATAAACTCTGATTCAGTAGCAGCAGTACCAGTAGATGTAGCAGTGTTAACTCTTGAAAAAAGTAATGCACCTCCATCTCTTATACTTTTTATAGTGTGTCCAGCAAATGACCCATTTGCATCGGAATGAAACGGAGATAAAAATAGTCCAGCCGATACTGAGGATGTCTGATTATATCCACTATCAACTGAAAGCCAAGTCTTGGTATTAGTATTATTTGTATAACCAAAGCTACCTGCATAAGATCCAGCCGGACTATAATACTGAGCTCTATCAACATATTTGTGGACTCTTAACCCTGCTCCTTCATTAGCATCTCCAGGCGAACTCGTACCAATACCAACGTGGCCCGACCCATCTATTCTGACATACTCAGTGCTATTTTCACCAAATGTAATAAGGTCAAGGCCGTTATTTCCAAACTCCATATAGCCCATAAGAGTACTATCAACCCTACGTTGAATTCTCTGTGCCGCTGTAGTCCAAGTTGTTCCATCTGCAAGACGCTGTGCAGTAAACAGTAATGAGTCATTATTTGATGTATCACTCTGAATACGAAAGTTACTGAGGGAATCACCAGCAGTTGTACCTAGTGAGTTACTAGAACCACCAATGTGTAGTAGGTGGTCTGGGTTTGCTGTACCAATACCAACTCTGTTGTTTGATGTGTCTACATATAATGTATTAGTATCTACAGTTAAGTTGCCAGTTAACTCTGTTGTACCAGCTACTGTTAAATTTGTACCATTGATAAGTTGCAGACTATCACTTCTAAACCTAGCACTGATATTATTACTACCAGCTTTCTTATGAGTAATCTCTAAGATGCCATCTTCAGTACCATCACTAGCATCTAAGATTTTACCTGTAATCTTTGCAAAGACAATATTCTGATCTGCATCATTATCAGCTGTAAATTTAATCTGACCGATATAGTTTGCATCTGCACCAGTAATATCTCTTCGTAGTTCAAGCTCTGGAGATGCAGAAGTACCTGAAGCTGTAGATGCGAGAGTAAGATTACCAGTTAATGTACCACCGGCTAGTGGTAATTTAGTGGCTATAGATGAGGCTATTGTTGCATTAAAGTTTGCATCATCATTCACAGCAGCAGCAAGCTCATTAAGAGTATCAAGTGTACCAGGAGCAGAATCAATTAAGTTAGCAACTTCTGTATCAACATAAAGTTTAGTAGCAGGATGTGTATTACTTGTAGGTGTTGCAACTTGAACCGTCTTACTTGTGAGATCCATGTCTGTATGAAGCAATGAATGTGTTACCGCAAGGTTACTAATATTACTTGTTTTAATCTTTGTGTCAGACATTATACACCCACTGTCATTCTTTGAAATTTAATCGTTGTATTATTATTTGATGGCGTACATAAGAGCCTTACATTACCACTGTTTATATCAGCGCTTAATGTAAATAGTGAAGCTCCAGTTTGTACTGTACCATATTCAGAAGTATATGTATTTGTACCATCGTGCATTACCGTTATCTCAGTAGAATGATAAGCTGTTCCTGCAGTAGCCTGAACTATATACTTTGCAGTTCTAATTGTAGTTGTTGGAAATGTATCAATTGACTGATTAGCAGTCGTTGTAGTTAAAGCAGATGTTCCTGGAGTTAATGAACTATTATCGACAATAGATGCTCGTCCATGTGATTCTACTTCTACAACATCTCCATTTTCAGCTGCTGTTGTTAATGTAACTGCTGTTCCGTTTGTAGCAGTATAATCTGATCCGTTAACAAGGCGAACACCGTTTTGATATACATTTACTTTACCAACATCATATGCTAATGTAGCAGAGTTGTCATCAGATCCTGTTACCGAACTTGTTGTACTTGTAATTGTATAAATGTAACTTGCGTAATCTCTGAGTATAACCTCTGCAGTTGAAAGGTTAACTACTCTAATTTCTACAAGATCTCCGTTAGAAGGAGCAGTAGTAAATGTTAATGAATTACCTGCAAGAGAATAAGTGCTTATGTGCTGGCGTATACCATTAACATCTGCAAAGACAAACTGATCAGCAGTAGGAACAGATGAAAGAGCATATACTCTTGTTGATCCGTTACCTGTAAATGTATCTACTGTAATAAGAGTAGACGCAGCAGCGGATCCTAAGGCAGGAGAGAATTTTACAATTGACTCTGTTCCGCCTGTTGATTTTTTAATATAAATTTCACCATCGTTGGTGTTGATGGCTATTTCACCGAGAGCGAGATTACTAGTAGTTGGACTACTACCTCCCGTACTCGATTTTCTATGTCTAATTACTGTTGCCATCGATTATTTGGTCCTACTTATATGATGATTCGTCTTCTTTAGATTTACTTTCTTCAAGTTGTGTAAGCTTAGCTGTCACTACTTCCAAACGTGCATCTAACATCAAATTTTTATTGATCAATTCACCTATCAATTTATTCTGCTTTTGAATATAGGCGTTCATAATCTCTTGTTCCATAATATACCTCAAATGTTGCTGGGTTCAGGACTATTTATCCTAAACCCAGATCATCATATTTTTAGTAAGTGCCGCAATCGATGTGACCAAAGAATGGTGTACCAGATGAGTTCACTTGTAATACTTGTCCCTCAGTACCGTATGCGGATGTTGCATCGTCTACCAAGAATCCCATAACACCAGAAGCATTAAAGAATGGAACTGAATTACCACCACCAAAGTTTCCTGTTGATAATGTGAATCCATCAAGTATAGCGTTACCAAATTCTACGTCACCAGCATCTCCCGAGAATACCTCTGAAGTGTTGGTTGCATCAGCAATAAACTTAAAGCGTGATGCAGAATCATCGTAACCAAAGAAACCAGTTTTTGCACCTGAACCATCATGCCATCTAAACTCGATACCACGATCTTTGTTATCATCAGCAGAAGGAGCAGTATCGCCACCAAGTGTGAATACAGGATCATCAACAGTAATTGTATTTGAATTAACTGTAGTAGTATCACCCATAACACTAAGGTTACCATATACAACAACATTACCAGTAGGTGAACCAGAACCAGTATTACCTGGATCAAGATATAGATCACCAGATGTTGTAGCAATTGTATTGTCATCAATGTTTACATTATTCAGTGTCCAACCAGAAGCTGTATCAATTTTACCCTGATATGCGCCACCTGTTACAAAGTATAGTGTATCTGCTTGCTGTGAAGCTGGAACAGAAAGGTTCGATGTAGGTTGTGCAATGATGTATGTGTTTTGGTCAGTATCAATGACACCGCCAAGACCTTGCCATGCACCAGATGAATAACCTTCAAACTGAGTTGTCGTACTGTTATAACGAACTTGACCAGTTACAGCTGTCGAAGGACGTTCAGAAGAGTTACCAGCTGGAAGTCTTAGAGCAGATGTAGATGAGATGATTGTCTCAGCATTTGCATTTGGTTGAAGTGTTAATGTACCTGTTAGAGTAGATATTGTATTACCATCTAACTTAACATTGTCAACTTCAGCAGCACCAGCGATTGCTAATGTATTTGTACCAGCGTTGAATGTCATTGTAGAAGCATCTACAAGTGCACCACCTGTACCTGAGAATACAACTCGTGTTGCTGTCAAGTCTTCGATGATTGCAGAAGCAAGAGTAGCTTCACCATCTACATCCAATGTACTATTAAAGTCTACAGCACCGTCAACCTCTAAAGCACCAGCAGTAATAACATTACCACTACCAGCAGTGACACGGAATTTATCAGTTCCAGATGTACCAACTTTAAATGTTGTACCATCGAAAGTAAAGTTTGCATCATCTTCAAGTTCACCAGAAGTACCAGCAATAACGATCCGGTTATTTGTCAGATCTTCGACATTTACTGAAGCAAGTGTTGACTGACCATCAACATCAAGTGTTCCAGTAATTTGTGCGTTACCTGTTAGAGTAGTTGCACCAACAACATCGAATGTTCCATTTACCGTTGCATTACCTGTTACTACAAGTTCACCTGTACCGCCTGGTGCAATTGTTAGATTGCCGTTAGCGTTAGATGTTTGGTTAATAGATAATGTGTTACCATTCATTACAAGGTTATCAACGTTCCATACGTCAACCTTGCTATTTGAATCTACGATAACTGCAGATGATGCTGTTAACGTACCATGTACGTGATCCAACATAGTAGTGAAATATTCACCACCAATTACCTGATAGTTTGGTGCAAAGCCTGTAGAGCTATCGTCTCCGATACCAATATAAAGACGTCCACCGTTGTTTGACTGACTTGATGTTGTAAACGACGAATAAGCTAATTCGCCTGTTGCTATTACCGGATTACTGCTTCCGTCTAATGGCAACTTGTTCTGGTCAGTATTTTTAATTTTAATGACTGTTGCCATTAGTATGTTCCTCCAATGATTTTAGTGTTGGGATTTTGCATGTCCCGTCTGATCTCAAATTTCTCACTTACTGCATTATAAATTACAACTGCACCGTCGTTCAAATCTACTGGGTCGACGTCAGTCATTTCTAAAAATCGTCCTGAAGATAAGTTGAGAGTTTTTACTCTCATGCTCCCTGACGGTTTAAGTGCACCTTTTAGTACTGTCATTCTTTACACCTATTTATCTCGTTATTCCGGGGTTAACATAAAGTTGGCCCTCGATAACTCGAGTGATTGCTCCGTTAGAATCCGTGACTTCTACGTCATACAGATATCTACCAGACATTGTTTCTGTAACAGAAGAACTCATAGTAAGAGTAATTAATCCCGATGCGGGTGTACTTACTACAGCACTAAATGGAAAACTTCCTGTTGATGTATATGTCCGTCGTGCCTGTGCTTGGGCAGTAAAGCCCGTTAGGTCGGCCGCGTCCACACCGTTTGCATCTGTGACCACGACACTAGCTGAAAAGCTAGTCCCCTGATCCGCTGTAATGTTTGCATATACTGCCATCAACTTCTCGCATTTAGTTAAGATTTCTACAACTATTTATACAATTTAAAATCTAGATGATAGATAAATAATTGCATATAATGTTATTTATAGGTGTACAAACACTGTGAAATGTGTTATAATTAAAGAGTACACTGATGAGGGAAGAGGTACAATATGTCGCATAGCTTATACCAAATAATGACTAGATTTGGTGATTATTACCCTCTAAATATTAAGGGTTCAACATCAAAGATTATTAATAAACTAGAAGATAATTTTACATGGATACAGTACAATCCTAGAAAGAATATCGATAGATATGGTCTTAGTATTACTAGTCTTGATGGTGGCTTATCCGGCCGTCCAGATTTAGATTCTCTATTAGAGCACTATAAGAAAACTGGAATATGGATTGATGAAACTGAAATAAATGTAAAGACAGAAGTATATAACTATTTTAAACCATGGCTAGATCCTATAGAATCATTCCTAGGCAGAACTCATGTTATTAAGTTAAATCAAGGGGCATACTTTCCTCCACATAGAGATAACAGAGACGCTGACATAAGATCATTTAGGTTGTTTATGCCATTAAATTATGATAGCGCTAGCAATTTTTTTCTATTAGAAAACGACAAAATGGAATTTGATAACGGAAAAATGTATTTTATAGACACTTGTAAAATGCATACATTATTTAATACATCTAATACTCCATTTTATTTTGTAGTAGTTAACGTTATTTTATCAGAAGAGAGTGTTAAGACAACACTTCAATATCTATATGGGTGACAAATGTCGGTAGCACTAATATCTACTCCAAGTCAATTATACAATTTTCCTACTTCATCTATCTTCTTTCTAAAGGGATGTTTAAGTAAAGAAGGAATAGACTCAAGTTGTTATGATTTAAATTTTGATTTTTTATCTAAGTTTAAAGAAGCTGGAGTTAAGTGGTGTGAGTTTGGCACGGATTATAATCCAGACTTTGAAGAGTTTATACAGCACTACTGTAATCAACTAATAGATTATGATTGGATAGGAATATCAGTATTCACTTATAATTCACAGGTATTTACTAAAAAGCTATTAGAAATACTAAGGCCTATGACTAATGCAAAAATAGTATTAGGCGGCTTAGGACTAACTAATTCTGGATCAGACTTGGAGTGCCATTCGTTTAATTTTGGTGATGATATGATATCTTTAGGTTTAGCTGATTATCAAATATCAGGTGAGGGTGATGTCGCGCTGCCAAGTTTAATAAATGGTAAAACATGGAGCAGCGATCAAATTGATGATTTAACAGATCTTCCTATTCCTGATTATTCAGATATAGATTTTAGTAAGTACCCATCTAATGTAGTAACCATCACGGGCTCACGTGGGTGCGTACGTAAGTGTACATTTTGTGATGTCGCTGGAATTTGGAAAAAATTTAGATACAGGCCTGGTAAAGAAATAGCAAATGAAATAGTAGAGATGTATTATGAATACGGAGTAGACACTATACATTTTTCTGACAGTCTTGTAAATGGTTCAATGAAAGCATTTAGAGAGATGTGTACTGAATTAGTTAAGGCTAACGTTCCAGTAAAATGGAGAGGTCTTTTTATATTTCGTGCTAATATGACTGATTCTGATTGGGATCTTATTAGAGACTCTGGTTGTGATGAATTGTGGATAGGCATAGAATCTGGATCTGAGAAAATAAGAAATGACATGCGTAAAAAATTTACTAATGTCGATATGTATAAAAGCATAGAAGAATTAGGTAAACGTAATATCAAAATGACATATCTAATGATGGTAGGCTATCCTACTGAAACTGATAATGATTTTGAAGATACGTTAGATCTTATTCGGTGGTCAGAGAGATATAAAAAGTTAATAGAGGTCAGAACTAATATTGTTATGGTTGTAAAGAATACCGAACTATATGACGATATTCCGTGGTATGGTAATGTAGAAACCTGGAGATATAAAAACACAGAAGGTGTATTGACATATGCAGATAGGTTTTTAAGATGGAAAGAAATGATAGAGGTAACTAAGGAATCTGGACTAAAAGTTGATAATAGAATAGATCAACTAGAAGCAGTATTAAAGATTAGATTAGATAAAGAGCTTCATTCCACGGGCAACTAAGTCTAAATGATGCACCGATCTTCCATCCGCTTTGTTTTCCGGAACAATGTATTTGTCTTGCAGAGAATGCATAAGCAGAACCTATTTCCCATGGCATGACCTTTCCAGATAAACCGTGAAAATATTCTTCGCCATACGGAAGATATGGTTTTAAATTTTCTTCTACAGGATTTCCTGTTAATCCTTCAACTCCTTCAGTTTCACACGGACGAGTCAAGTGTGTCTTAGGAGGGTATTTAGATATATCTTTAACTGAATCCCATACCCATGTACCCCTATCCTGTATAGACTGATCAAATAAAACCATTGATAAATCTTCATCATTTTCTTTTGCTAAAGGTATAAGAACATTAGTTTGAACCTCTGGCATAAACACATCTGTATGTGGTTTATATGAATTATTAATTTTAAATATATTTGAACAATCGACAAATGCATCGGAATTAATAAAATCAAATTGTTTACAAAAATCTTTATCCATAATCCATAGAGTTCCTGATGCTGTATGGATTGGATCTTCTTTTATTTTTTCTTGTAATATATCAATATATTTTTTATCAATTTTTATGCTGTCAAACACGCGTGTACCTCTTCAGGCGTATTGTCAAACCAAAGCGTCATTGTAGTTTTAAAAGAATCATTCATATTTCCAGTTCCGTGTATTTGATTAGGAGAGAATATTCCGCCTTTACCTATTTCCCATACCCATGCAGTACCGGTTAATCCAAAGTAAAATGCTTTATCATAATACAAATATGGAACTAAGCTCTCTTGAACTTCTTCACCTGTTAAACCAACAACACCATCGGTTTCGCATGGTTTATTATTAAATAGATTATCTGGATCAGTACCTGTCTTATTTGATTCTGTATTAGGAACCCATACCGCAGAATCTTCATATGTTTGATCCATGACAAGCAGTGATTGCTCAGCTGTCATTTGTAATGGAATAATTAAATTACATCTATTAGTTTCAAAAAATGTGTCAGAATGCAAATTAAAAGGTTTATTATGTCGGCATACCAATCCGCTTGAAATAGTTAGATCTTCCCATGGACTTTCACTAACTTCCCAAATCATAAAGGTTTCCTCATTGCGTACTACCTTACTGTCATCGTCAATATGACCTAATCCAAAATCAATTACTGATTGTGGTATGTCTACTGTTAGCATTGTAGTTCTCCTTTAAAATGCTGTATTACTTCTTCAGTGGTATTTGTAAACCACAAAGCCATCCCTGTTTTAAAATAGTCTCCATGCATTTTACCGGTTGCATGTAGTCGTTTTGATTCAAAAGCCATACCAATCCCAGGTTTCCATTCATACGATCTTCCAGATAATCCAAAATAAAAATCATCGTGTTCAGGCAATTTAGATCCTAGTTCGTTATCGATATGTGTCCCAGTTAAACCAACAACTCCATCAGTATCACACGGCCTTAATCCTGTAGTTGACTTTGGTGCATCACTGTATTGACTCTTTTTTATATTCTTATCAGCCTTATTTTTCCATGTCATAGATCCATCATATTCTTGATCAAAAATAATAAACTCTTGAAACTCGTCTATATGTAAAGGTATAAGTAAATTAGTTTTATTACGAGGATCATATACATCAACATGAATAGGATACGGTTCATTATGCCAAAATACTGCACCTTGAACAAAGCTGAGATTACCAAATAAATCTTTTACTTTATTAAAATGTGAATGATCAAATGCCCAACGACGATGATTGCTTAAATCACGTACAGGTTTTTCACTATTCTTTATTTCTAATCCTAATTGAATTATTTTATTATCTATACCAAACATAGTAATATTTATATCACTTTAACAGGGCTTCTCTGAATCGTGCCCTAAGATCTGAATTATTTTCTAATGATTTAATTAACATGTCTGTTACACGCTCGAATCTCTTTGGGTTATTTTCAAAATAATCAAACCAGGTTTTTTCAATCCAGTATTGCAAATCTTCATCACTTGGTTCCCAATTATATGTTGCCCTATTATCTTCACCCTGCTTACCCCCGAAGTGATCTGCCCAGAATCTTATAAACTCGCTACGTCTTTTCTTTATAGAATCGTTAGTAAATTTGTTACTATTAACACCATACTCCTTTGTAGCCATATCATATGAGTATGTTTCGTCTATAAATTTGCTATTATCAAAATCGCCTTTAGTCCAATCTCTAAAATAATCATAGAAGATATTATTAATTGCAAACCGATGCATAAGCTGATTACGTTTATAATATGTCGCAACTAGACCACCGAGCTCTCTCATGTGATCATTGTCAGCAAAACCAAGTTCATCTAAATGATCTTTATCAAATCTAATGCCATCAATTACAATTTTAGCTAAGTGTTTACGTACTTTCCATGCATCAGGTGGGATCCCCGGGTACCGAGCTCGA
>JGI24916J38487_100974_pt1 | contig 31123 bp, 26 predicted proteins | sample LinPfosmplate4_FD_38487 | JGI IMG/M metagenome (IMG submission 38487) | reverse complement strand
GAGCTCGGTACCCGGGGATCCCACCCATTTACAAAAGTTGTATACGAATCATCACTATATGCATAAAACGAAAAACGCCCATATAAACTATCTACATCACGAACTAGTTCTACACTTGAATCATACCATCGATTAGTCTTATGGCTTAAATACTGACCGTATTTCCTTTCTATTCCTACATTAAATAAAGTAGTCATTTTCAACTAAATAATTCTATATACACTACTATAGAATTAGTTTTATTGTATTTCAACCATTACTTAACGTTTAACGGGGCCGAATTTTCCTTTTTTCGCCGTGTATTTTTTGAACAAACGAGATTTCGTTTTGCGTTCTTTCTTTCCTTGATAATATTTCTTCTTGGAAACAATTCTGCGACGGGAATTTTGCACTAAATCCGTTTTGACTAAATTTCCGGTGGTTTTGTAGGCAGTTCCGTTCCAGACCTTTTGTCTCGATCCGAATAATTCTGCGTACTTCTTTCCTTTAATATGGAACATACCATCGTTTCCACGAACTGGTCTTTTGTGTCTTTTTACGGTACGGTTCTTTTTTCCGCCTAATTGGGGTTTTTGTGGGTGATTCATAATGTATGATTTATACGTATATATTTAACCACCAGATTTTTATTTGGCAACTCCTATAGGATGAGTATAGGGATTTTTGCGAAAAGCGTCTAAAATCTCTGGACTATTGCGGTCCATTTGAATGGTACTTTCGTATTGTTGACGTCCATGTTGAACGCCTAAATGATCTGCTCCTACATATTGACGTGGTCCATTGGTTTCCACTAAAGGTCGACTATTGCGGATTTCTCCATGGCGATTGCGCATATTAATGTCTCCATTCATGAGATTCATATTTCCTTGGACCATATGGCCTTGTATTGTAGAAGACTTGATGTCATTATTACGCTGTCTATATTCGGCATCGTATGGTCGCAATCCACGGGTTCCGTCCGCTGCACTGGAATTACCGACATAATTGCGACTAGTAGTATCACGCTGTTGACTAGGAGCACGATGATCGGTCGTTTCATAGGCTCCTCCACGTTGGTTACTATTTACACCGGGCATATATTTGTTTTGTTGAGTCGTCTCTCGATTAGTAGGGTCGGGTTTATCATTGGGATTAAACAAATACGAGTTGGAAATACTAGTATGGGCATTTTGGTAAGGCCGTAATGTACCAATCGTATTTTCTTTACGGGAAGGACGCAATTCATCCAATAATGGAGCCACGACCGATCGTACAGCACCACTAAAGGCACCGAAATAGGTTTCTTCGGTATTCCGATTATTGGCATAGGCCGTTTTGGCTAAACGTTCGTATTCTCCGTTATTGCCGATTTGTTTACCGGTCAAAGTAGCAATACCCAATGGTACTTCGCCTAAATCCATATGTTTCGATTCCATGTATTCACCGGTTTGGTATGTCTCGGGCAATTGCGACCCAGCATTACCAACATACGACACTGCGGTCTCAGGACGATTCACATGACGGTCAATTGGAATCGCATGAAGAGTCTGTTTTTTCTCGGCTCCAGTAGTGGTAAAATACCGTTCTGGTCCCATTTCCCAAGTTCGTTCTACGCGATTTTTCTCCATTTTCCCAATTGTGCCTAAAGTCTGTACAGTACTAGCCGCCGGTCCTTCATGGCCTAAAAGAGAATGTCCACCTGCACGAGGGTTATTATCAGTACGCAATTGGTCTACAGTTTTCGGCATCCATTGATCCCGTAAAGCCATACCGGAATTGTACCCACCACTGCCTTCCGTAGAAGCGCCTAAACCCAATCCAGGACCGACTTGAACACTTTCAAAGGGTTTGGTATTGGCCATGCGCATACTGGCATTGACCCGAGATTGGTAAAAGTCGTTTTGATTCGGTGCTCCATTTGGAAAATGATAGTTCTCTCCAGGAGAGAACATGGGAGACTGTTCGCTTTTGGAAATGTATTGTGTACCGGATCCCGTATAATTGTCGATAACCCCTTCTGTAGAAGAGGATTCTAGTACAGTAGAACGGTTCTTGGCACCGAAAAAGGGAGTCATGTTATTGTGTTGGAAATATTCGGCACTGACTTTGTCTCCAGTCATGGAAGTAAAGGATTCTTTTATAGTGGATTGAGGGAGTTCGGGTTTGAAATATTTATCGGTGTATACTGATGGACTATCGAATGTATTGACAGTAGAAAGTTTAGATGTTTGGTCAAGTTCCTTGGAAGTCACTGGGTATTCATTTGGATAATTTTTATTGGGTATGTCAGTATTGGGCAAAGGGGCTTTTACATTGGAAAATCCTTCTTGTTGTTGCTTTTGTGATTGTTGTGATTGTCCTTTTTGCCCATTTTTCGATGACATATATAAACCGCCCAAGGCAATGATTGGTATCGCTAATTCCATTTTATTATATTTTTTGTATAGGTATTGAATTGCTTATATAATTATAGACTATACTATAAAATATGGGGAAACCTAAAGGTTTCCCCACACCCCTTCCGTTCCACGTTATGCTTTTGGATAAAGGGGTATATGGGGGCTCGTTTCACTCGCCCAAAAAGTGCCTAAATATTCCACCGTAGAAAGCCATATTCTACAGTATATCTACATTGGACACGGGTAAGCATAGCGAGCCCTATACAGCAAACCATTTACAAAGCCCATTCAGCCCCCCCACACACTCCACCTATGCCATCTTTTTCTTTTTTATTATTGTACAAAAAAAGAAAAACTTTTCCCTAAAGCATTACGCGGAGCCTGGGGACTTTTGGGATGTATCCCCCAGCACGACGTGGAACGGAAGGGGTATGGGGGAACCTTTAGGTTCCCCCGTTGCGTCTCAATATTCGTGTTTGTACATTCGTTTGAAAGGGTTTCTCTAAATTCGCTTGTGGATCCAGCCAGGGTTGTTCCCATCGGTTCGGTTCCACTACACGATACATCCATGCTGGGTGACTAGCACGTGATTCTTCTACAAAGGGTTCTTGTGAACTGTAGAACTGACTTGGTTGGGTTTTCACCTGATGTTCCTGGAAATTATTCAAATCATTGTAATCGCGATTCAATTTACGGGTCATTCCTCGCAAATCACTTTCTAAATTCACACTATTGCTATGAATATTGGCACCAAACCGTTGCAATCTCATTTGAGGGTCTTCCATAAAAGGTAAATCAACTCCAGGTCCAGGACGATCCAATTGATATCGTCCTTCAAATGTAGACAAGTCTAAGCGTTTTTCAATACGATAGGAATCGTCATAAAATCGAGTAAATGCCATTCTGTATTAATTACTATAGAGTATATATTTATTATTAGGAAGGGTGAACTATACAAATAGTATGGAAAAAAGGAACGAGAGAAAAAACAACATAAATACTTGTTTATAAAGATTCTCTATTAATAGAAACACTTTTTTTTAAAAAATTAAATACAATGGCAATGGAATCTCAAACTCAAACGACTATTCCTACATTATGTCTCAATATGATTGTAAAAAATGAATCTCGGGTAATTCGCCGTATGTTGGAATCCGTGTATCCTATATTGGATTCGTACTGTATTTGCGATACTGGGTCTACGGATAATACTGTAGAAATAATAGAATCCTTTTTCCGGGAAAAAAACATTCCTGGTAAGGTCATTCATGAACCATTCCGCAATTTTGAATACAATCGGTCATTTGCGCTAAAGGCTTGTGATGAAATCGATGCCGACCTGATTTTGTTAATGGATGCCGATATGGTTCTCTGGAAAAACCCGAAAATCGAACCGCGAAAATTCAAGCAATTGTTGCAATCAAACGATGCCTTTTTCGTATTCCAAGGAAATGAAAATATGTACTATAAAAATACGCGTATTGTGAAAAATCGGGTCGGTGTACAGTACAAAGGTGTAACCCATGAATATGTCGATTTGCCTAAAGATACTACTCAGGGTGTTTTAGTGAAAGATATTGTGTTTATCCAGGATATTGGCGATGGTGGTGCCAAAGCCGATAAATTCAATCGTGATGTCAGGTTATTAAAAGACGGACTTGCTAAAGAACCCAATAACGAACGCTATTTGTTTTATTTAGCCAATAGTTTGAAGGATTTGTCCCATACACAAAACGGACAAATTGGCACACAATTGAGTACTATGACACAAAGTATTAAAGAATTGAATACATTGTTCAAGGGTAATACACAGGCATTGGGAATTATTAAAAACATGGAGGTCATTCGCAATAGTTTGGACAAAGAACAGGATATAGTTCGCCGGAAATTACTGTACGAAGCCATTGAATATTATGAAAAGCGCATTCAAGCCGGTGGATTTTGGGAAGAAGTCTGGTACAGTCATTACAATATTGGTCACGCGTATTTCCATTTAGGCGAAATCGAAAAGGCCTTGTATTTTTTCCAAAAGTCTTTTGTACAGTATCCCCAGCGCGTGGAAAACATATACGAAGTCGTGAAATATTACCGTGAAACCGGACAAAACGATTTAGCCGTTCATTATTATTTAATGGGACGCAAGTCATTGGACCAATTCAAAAGTCGCGATTATTTGTTTATTCAGAAAGATATTTACGATTACAAATTGGATTTTGAAATGTCTATTTTGGGCTATTATTTGAATCCCACGAATATTGATTTACGGAAATTATCGTTGAGTATACTGAGTCAAATGCGTCCTATTGATCAATCCATTTCGCGAAATGTACTTTCCAATTACAAATTTTATACCGAGGCCGTGATTGACCACAATAATCACAAATGGACAGAGGGTCAATTAGGCGACCTTCTATGTAATTTGGGTCAAGATTGGTCTTATAACAAAGACGAATTTGTCTCCAGTAGTCCAACTTATTGTAAAACAGATGATCCCAATGTCATGTATGGTTTAGTTCGTTATGTCAACTACCGTATTAATGATGAAGGTGGTTATGAAAACAAGGACAAAATCGAGACAAAGAATGCAGTAGGACATTTTGAATACAATACTGAGCAAAAAAAATGGCTTTTGAAAAAAGGTGATTGGTTGTCTTACGATACTCGTCATGATAATTATTATGTCGGTTTAGAAGATGTACGATTCCATTATCATGAACCCAATAATACGGTCTATTATACGGCAAATCGGGGTCTAGGAGCCGGTAAAATGGTGGTAGAACACGGTATTTTCAATCCGGTTAGTTTGACTGTACAAGAATCGCGATTTATGGAAATCGATGGACAAGGTTCCATTGAGAAAAACTGGACCATGTTTACTTATCCCGAAGACCCGAAGTCGGTTTATATGGTCTACAAATGGCACCCCATGACCATTGGTAAAATCCAAAACAACCGGCTTATTGTTACCAAAAAGATTGAAACCCCACACTTGTTCCATTACTGTAGAGGATCGATTGGAAGTATGGTAGTGGGCGATGAAATCTGGTTCTTGTGTCATTGTGTATCATATGAAGACCGTAGATACTACTATCATATTATGGTCATGTTGGATAAGAAGACGTTGGATGTGAAACGTGTATCGAATATGTTTACATTTGAAAAAGAGAAAGTGGAATATTGTTCCGGTATGGATTTAGTCGATTCTACAGTTCGATTTGCCTATAGTACAATGGATCGTACTACCAAAGTGGTCAGTGTACCGGTTAGTTGGTTTTGAGTTTTGCTTGTTTTGAGTTTTTTGATGAAAAATTGAAACGGTTAGTTGGTCTAATAGGAATGAGTGTACCATAGTAAGCATAATAATTAGATAGTAAAAAATAGAGTAGTTAGATAGGTTTATGTACAGTCCTGTAAAAGATTATTCCATATGTATTCCTAAAGTACATATGAACATTAGCGAAACCACTATTCGCAATCGATTCGTGGATACCGATATATTCACGATTCTACAGTACAAAGAAGTGCCTTGGAAACACAATGTTCATTATAAGCGGATTTTAATGTATATTGATTGGAATAAACATCACAGTCAATATACGAATTATTTTGAACGATTGGAACATGGTCAACCTATTCATTTAGTAGAATACCCGAATATTTACCATATTTATAAATATCGTCCTACTTATGTACAGGATAATAGTCATTTATCCCATCAAGTATCGAATGATTAGTGCAAATACAACGGCATGAACCAAAAGTCCACTAGTTGTGGGGCATCCGTCACGGTTGGCAATGGAGACAAATTTGCCTAAAAGTTTGTGGACCATTTTGTAGGTGTATGGATTGGCAATTAAAAGGAATATGATGGTGGTCCAGATGGTGTACTTCCACTTCATTGCTGAATCACGTCCGGAAAATCCTTCTGTTGTCATTTGTCCATCTCCTGCGGTTTGTACAGTTTCTTTTTTTTGTTCTTGGTCGGCCATTATGATCGATTATAGATAGTACTGAGAAAATGAATTATTTGGAACGCAAATGGAAAAAACGCCTAAATATATGTTCAATAAGTCGCCGGAGTTCCCGCCCATGAAAACCCATAGGATGGAATCGGTCGTGGCCCTTCTTCATATACGACTGGTAAAGTAACAGTTCTTGATTCCGTTTCCAATGAATTTATCGTCATATTTTCTTCTAGCGTTTCTTCGTCATCACTAGTATCTTCTTTTTTACTGTTTTTGAGAGAATTAATTGACCTCCTTAAACTAGCAGGAAATGCACTTCTGCACATGGGACATTCGTACTGGACTAACTGTAGAAGACATTCTACACATAAATTGTGATTGCAATGAGTCTTGAATTGAAATGATGTGGAATCGGTATAACATACACAACAATTCATACCAATATCATATATTGTATCGTCTACATGTTTTGCATTGGTTGAAATTCGTTTGGCACTTTTATCGAGTTCTATTTCGATGTCTTTTATGAGGTTATTGACTGTAGAAAATATGCCTAAAGTTTCTTGTGAAAGTTTCGGATCTGGATTTGGATTTGGATTTGGATTTGGATCGGGATTTCTCTCCAATTCATTTTGTTTAGGCATTTCTCCTAAAGTTATTGGATTGATCATCCGGGACAAAGAACTGAAGTGAATGTTTATCGGAGAAGGATTCATTTTAGGAATTTTGAGAGAAATCCATTTATATGAAAAATCGAAAAGCATTTAGGAGTTTTTGTTTTTGCTAACTACATTCATTACGAACTTGTTCCAATTTTGTATCCCAATATGGAGTGTATAAAATGTCAAAATTATACTGTTCTATGTTGTCTACTATTTTCTTGTATTCGTGTTCCAATCGTTCATGTGTTATAGTAGACCATTCATTTTCCTGTATTAACAATACAGGTAATTGTTCAAATAAATGGTCCTGTGGAGTATGTATAATAATAGGTATGGTACCCACCATTAACGATTCCCATGTACGATGTGTGTCAATACCTCGGCCCGGTGGAGAAGCCGAAAACTTGTACTTTTTCAAAGTCTTTATATATTCCGGAAAAGGCATATTGTCTTGAAATGAAAAATTATTCTTTTCCAATGCATTTTTAGCAACATTGCGTATATTTTTATGAGAACTGTACAATGGTGTATTTGTTGTACCTACTGTAAAATTAAAATATAGCAGTTCCGTCTTCAATTCAGAATTCAACATATTTTGTTTAGGGGTCATGCAATGTTCCGCGTAAATGTTCATATGGTCTTTTTTCGATTCTCCAAAGAATTGAGTCGTTTTCCATTGCCACTTTGCACCAAGGGGGACACTTCTTAATTTGCTATGAATAATACCCGGGTTTTTCGTGTACCATCGAACTAAATTCGGATTTTCCATTACGGTATTCATGATTGTCATTTTGTCTCGAGGTGGCATAAATAAAATAGGTACACAATGGTCATCATTGGATGCAGTGATTAAAATATAAGGAAAATCGATCTTTTGTAAACAAGCCACATAATACGGCAGTAAATCCGTTTTAACAAATAAAATAGGTCGATTATGGCGTTGGCCAGTTGCTTTTATTATTTCATCTACACGTTTAATATCTTTGTACGGTAAATCCAAACATATATGACTTTTGGTAAGCCAATAATCTACTGATATGAAAGGATCTGACTTTTCTACTGTAGACATATGAGTATTTAGGAATTTTGAGAGAAATCCATTTATATGAAAAATTGAAAAGCATTTAGGAGTTTTTGCTAAATGAATTAAATCTCCAAAAACCAAAATTCCAAAACCTTTTTGAAAAATCAATTTAGAGAGAAATCATTCAAAACAAAATAGATCCAAATCAATTCAAAAAAGATGGGTGTCGATATTTACGGTAAAAACGAAAGTCATGAAGACGGAAACTATTTTCGAGCCAGTTGGTGGGGATGGAGACCAATTTTAGCCATATGTGATTATGTTATTGAAGCCCATGATTTGTCTATTTCTACTGATTATTGGGATAGCAATGATGGAAATGGTTTAACCAATCAAGAAGACTGTACAAAATTGGCTACATGTATTGATACATTTTTGGATCAAATTGACGAAGAAAATGAGACAGTATATGCCAATTTCGGGTTTTGGAGGTATACTACTATAGATGACAAAACACCACCTATCGATGTAATGAACAAATTGAACCAACAATACCCCATTGGTACTCTACTGTACAGTCCTATTGTTTTGGATGATGGCGAAGAATGCAAGCATGAAGATACAGTATGTCCGGATCATTTAGTAGACGTTCCGCATATTCAAGAGTTTAGTCTATTTTTAAAACATTGTGGGGGATTCGCCATTTGGTAAAACCAGGGGGAAAATAAAAGCAAAAACAAAAAAATACAATAAAAAAGCGACCCCTTTTTTATTGTAATTCATCGAGTACTGTTTTGTACAGGAATCCCATACAAAAGCCCCACCCGATTATACTGATTCCAAGTATATAGAACCATTTTTGATAATAATAAACAAACATGATTGCACTTAAACTTAAAAAGGCACCGGTTAAAAACCGTCAAGTCTTTGGTGGACCATCGCCACTGCCACCACCAAAGACATTCTCTTCACTATATTGAATGTAGAGGAATCCATCCTTATCTTTGTACTGTTGATATAGTTCTTGTACACGTGCATTACTCGGTGGAATAACCGGTCCAGTAAAAAGGAAAATGGCCTTTTCAGACGGTAACTGTAGACGACGCCGTATTATAAAGACGAATTGTCCAGTGGTCAAATCCATCGGGACTAAATATTTCTTTTTGTCTAAAGCCCCCATTTTGCTTTTTGTCGATCGCTCGCATATTATCGGTATCCGGTCGGGGTATTTAGTCAAAACCCGACTAGATTCCATTTTCCGTTGTGCTAAAGTAAATTCTTTTTTGAAATCCATAATAGAAGAATAATAGTAGAAAAAAGGATTGTACTGAATGGTGATTTTAAAATAGTAATGAGTATTTAGGAAGAATATACAATACATGGGAAATTACTATTTAGGTGTATTTCCATTCAATACACATCCTCTCTCTCTATTTTTGGTTCAATTGATTCTTCTACAGTAATTCACTCATGGGCATACATGCAGATGTCTTGCAAATGCCAAATGTTTTCCGGTGAAGTTCCGTGATTCCAAATTCCCGAATGGCATCCAAATGGCTTTTTGTTCCATATCCTTTATGATTATCCATTTTGTATTTTTCCTTTAATTTAGGATATTGTTCACATAAATCCAAAATACATCGATCGCGAGAAACTTTAGCCAAAATCGATGCAGCCGCAATATGAGCAAATGTATTGTCTCCACTGGTAAATGCCTTACCGGGTATTACTTCTTCGTCAACGTGAACTGCTGGACAATCATTGCCATCTACACATAGAAAATATGGCATGGTCTTGGTGGTGTCTGTTTCTTCTACAGGTTTATTGCGCAATTGTTCTACACATTGTACAGCACAAGTGTGCATTGCTTTCAAAACTGCTTCACGAATATTGATTTCGTCAATGACTTTAGGTTCTACGAATTCAACGTGATAGACTAATGCTTTAGCACGTACATAATCGTACATTTCATCGAGTTTTTTCTTGCTCAACTTTTTACTGTCGCGAATATACGTAGTGTCTACAGAACCATCTTTAGGCAAAACTACCCCGGCTACACATAATGGTCCGAATAGTGGACCTCGACCGGCTTCATCGATGCCGATTTCATACAAGTGTTGATCGGGTTGGTAATTCACCGGTAAAGGTTCGGGTTTTGTACGAGATTTGCGTGCTGGTTTTGGATTGACTGTAGAAGTAGTGGATGTCATTGCTTTTATGTCTCGGTTTGGGGTTTTTGATTTTATTTTGATATGCTTGATAAGTACTTTAGTTTGTTTTTTATAATCATGGACAACTAAAACCTAGTTGTTTCAATTTTTCCTTTTTTCCATGTTTTTTTACCTGTATATACTATAATCTAAACCAAATTTATAATGGCATCAACATATCGATTAAGTGGCCTAACTATATTTTTAATTCTTTTAGCCGTATTATTGATTGGCTACTTGTTAAATCATACATGGGAATATTTTAGTAATAGAAGTGAAGGTTTCATATCAAACTATACAAATAGTAAATTATCTGAAACTGTACCTGGATATTCCACAAACTCCAAAAAAGTAGTACAATTGGACGATCGTGTATATTTCGACCCGGTCAGTAAAATATTCATTGAAGAGAATAATTCGGGTTTAGTGATTCGCAAACGTGACGGAATTGAACATACAAGTACCGGTGCTGGTAGTGACAATTATAGATTTGAATTCCTAGAGGATAAAGATCTTGATTTCGTCTATGAAGAAGCGGAAGTCGTACAAGAAAAAAATGATAAAAATGTAGAAATTATGAAAACCAATAATGTTGCTGATGTACGTTATAGTGTGGGACACGTTCCAAGACATAATGGAGGCTCAGCTAATATTAACAGTACATTAGCCACAATCAATACCTATATGAAAAATAATCCTACTGCCTTTGATAAAGGACCATTGTATTTACAATTACAAATAAAAAAGACAAATGATGATGGTAGTTTTACCAATGCATATTTAGATATATATAAGGATGGAACCAAAATTGGCAATGAAAATCCAGATAAATTAACTACGGCAGACCTTACTAACGATAAATATAAACCATATGTTTGGATATATGCTTATTCTACTTCAGATAATATCAAAACTAGTCATGATGGAAGTAAATATCCTACTACTGGTATTATTACCAATAGTGATAACAATTTAAAAAGAACGTATAAAATAACGCGTGATTCTATTGATATTTCTACTATTAATAACAACGTAGGTGCCGCAAAACCATTTGGATTTGTTACAGACAAGAAACAAGCCATTTTGTATTTCCCCTTGACAAACGAATCCAGTGTTACCGATGATAAATCTACTTCAGTATCTTTTGTCCACGTTATGGATTTGGAAAACAATAAACATATAGCAACTTATTATTTCAATGGAAATCAATTAGAAATGTACCCGAAAGACGTCGATAATTTAGGCAGAATCACTGGAACATCTGATACTTCACCATTTGATAGTACTGCATTAGATGGTTCTGAGTCTTCCGGTACCCTTTCTTTTACGGGTTCAATTGAAGATGAAATAACTGGTACGGATTTCAAAAGTAAAGTAGAGAAAGATACTTCTAAGAAACTCTTGTTTTTCGCAGCACGTCATAATAATGAAATGGTAAGGGCTTATATTTCTATAGGAGACGACAATAGTATTACCATCAAAAAAACCGAAACTGAAATGGGTGATTTGATCAGTGGCGATGATAGTGATGATGATGATGATGCTAGTGTTGCCAGTGATGCCAGTGATGCCAGTGTTGCCAGTGATGCCAGTGATGCCAGTGATGCCAGTGATGCCAGTGATGACAACAACAACTCCAGTGGAAGCAATAGTGCCACGATTAATGAACTAACTAATGCAATGAATTTAATCAACAGTATGCAAGGCTTATTCGGTTCATCGGATAGCAACTATTTATTGAAAACCGAAGTTGTACCCCCAGTTTGTCCAACATGTCCATCGTGCCCCTCTGGTAGTGGTGTTTGTACAAATTGCGGTGGAAATGGTGGCAGTGGAACCAAGACTGGAAGTGGAGACAGTGCTTCCAGTTTGGCTCGTGATGCCGGTACAGGAGCCACTAATCTAGTCCGGGATGGAGCAGACGGTGCTACCAATATTGCCCGAGATACCGCATCGGGTACTCTTCAAGTAGGAAAAGATGTTGTATCCGGTACAAAAGATACGGTCGGTCAAGTAGCATCCGGTACAAAAGATACGGTCGGTCAAGTAGCATCCGGTACAGGTGAATTCGTAAAAGATGGAGCGTCAGGTGTCTACGGTGCCGCTAAAGATGTGACCCAGGGAACTGTAGGATTAGGTCGTGAAATTGTACAAGGCGTTGGTGGTATTTTCGGAGGTGGTTCAGGAGGAGCCGGTCCATCTACTGCCAATGGTGGGTATTATAATTCCTACGGTGGACCCGGTGGTTATGGATACCCCCAACCAGGACCTCAAATACCCGGTGGATACATGAATCCAGGACAATACCGAACACCAGGACAAGACCCTTATAGTTATTACGGAGCCGTACCCGGAAAGGCCGGTGGAGCAAATTATATGCCCCGTACAGCCGATTTCAGTTCATTCGGTCGTTAAACTCGTGAAATAAGAAACTAATACAAGAATATACATAAATCATATTTTGGGTATATTCATAACCATCAAAAATCATAAAATCATAAAATCAAAATGTTACAAAAAAAAATGAAATCGAGAGAAAAATCCATTAATCAAGAATTGGCACTCTATAACGATATATTGGACCGTACAAAAATACAACACGAAATAACGACCATTTTGTCTCAATTCGATGAACATTGTCAATCCACTACAGTGAAAAAGGGCATCTATATCTACGGTTATCCCGGTACTGGTAAAACCACTTTTGTGGAAAATTTGCTTAAATCGCTAAATTACGACGTGATTATGTACAATGCCGGTGATGTACGGAACAAAACCTTGTTTCAAACTATAGACAGTAATCATATATCGAATCGCAATGTATTGGACTTGATGTGCAATCGTGTACGGAAGATCGCCATTGTAATGGACGAAATCGATGGTATGAACAATGGAGACAAAGGGGGTATCGACGCGCTCATTAAACTCATCCGGCAAAAGAAGACGAAAAAACAGCGTGGTGAAAATACAACACTCAATCCCATTTTTTGTATAGGGAACCACGAAAATGACAAGAAAATCCGCGAACTCATGAAGGCGTGTCACGTCTTTGAATTGAAAAAGCCGACACATATTCAAATGAATCAATTATTGACCCATAGTTTGCCCCCTTTTACTACATTTTCAGTAGAATTCCGCGACCAAATTGTCGATTACATTCAAGGAGATCTCCGAAAATTCCGTTTTTTGTCTCAAATATGGAAAACCAAACCCCATATGATTTCTTCTACAGTATTGCAAAACATTTTCCATTTGAAAACATCAAATGAAGACGCCAAAAAAATTGCGTGGAAATTGCTCAATAATAATATTCCTATAGATGAACATAATGTATTCATGAATGAGACTGACCGTACAACCGTCGCTTTATTGTGGCACGAAAACATAGGCGGGCTTTTGTCTCAACATCCTAATGAAAAGGCATTTCCCTTTTATTGTAAATTGCTAAACAATATGTGTTATGCCGATTATATCAGCCGGATCACATTCCAAAGTCAAATCTGGCAATTCAATGAGATGACGTCCTTAATTAAGACCTTTTATAACAATCAGATGTATCATCGAGAATTTCCCAAAACGCCTAAACCCATTCAATTGGACCAAATCGATTTTACAAAAGTGTTGACGAAATATTCCACTGAATACAACAATCAACTCTTTCTACAGAGTTTATGCCAAAGAATGACCATGGACAAAAAAGACGTCATTTGCTTTTTCCAAGAACTACGTGTACTGTACGGTGAACTCTTCTATTTGAATACGGAAAAACTACACCGTGTAGAAGGATTATTACAAAAGGACGAAATCGATGTATTGGACATCAAGCGCATGTATCGTTTTCTCGATAAAAATGTAAAAAAAGAAGACTTGTTAGAGTATGAACCCGAATATTGAACTAATGAAAAGTCATATAAATGAAAATGCCTAAATGTAAATAAATATTCTTGCAAAAAAAAGAATTTTTATTTTTCGCGAAAATTAGAAAGTCACTAAATCAATACGTCCACCACCAAAATCAAAAAATCCTAAATCCCCCTAAATATGAAAATTTTGTCTCAAATCATCCCTTTTGTCTTTTCTACAGTAAAAGAATTTCATATTGATGAATCGCATGCCGTTGGACATGCATTCGATGTATTACATCATGCACATGTGAATTGGAAAAGTTCATTAGAATCGTATCCCCATTTAGAAGATCAACAAAATGTCATTTATACATCGGCTTTAGTACATGATTTATGTGATGTTAAATACGTGGATCCCGGTAAAGGTTTAGCCAAAATTCAATATCATTTAGCCGGTCAAACCGATTTAAGTCCGGTCGAAATTGGTGCGGTCAGTTCTATTATTACTACCATGTCGTATTCCAAAGTGCGAAAAAAAGGATTTCCCACTTTAGGTACTTATCAATATGCGTATCATATTGTACGCGAAGCCGATTTATTGTCCGCGTATAGTCCAGACCGTAGTATACTGTACAATATGTACTGCGTGGATCCACATTGGAAACAGGCCTGTAAAAATGCACATAATTTAATGCGCAACCGAGTGTGGAAACACGGCGAAGATAAATTGTTTTTGACACCTTATGGGAAAACACTGTACAAAGAATACGAAGCAGAATCACGTCGTCGTATGGATGTGTGGTTGCAAATTCTTCACGATTCCACAATCACCACGGGCACTTCCGGTGTGGATTTACACAAAACGGGATATATGTATTCTCCGGTGGATACTGGTGGTGGTACTGACGGCACTGGTGGAGGCACTGTAGAAAAAGCCGGTAATTGAACACTGGTTGGGTTTTCCTCCATTGAAGCCTGTACACTGGCATCGGCCAATACAACGCCTATTTCTTCTACAGGTTTTGCATTGGCATTTTTCTCCTTTTCCAAAAGTTCCGCTTTGGCTTTCCATTCTAGTAGTTGTGCTTTCATTTTTGTATTCAGACCTTCCAAAACCCCAATTTTCCGACCTTGATCTTCTACAATATCTTGAAGGGGATTTTTCCCCGATTGAAATGACTGTAAATGCTGTTTCAATACTTGGATTTCTTGTTGTTGTTTTTTCAATACTTCGGCTACTTCGGGCATTGTCATGGGTCGTTGTGGTTTACCGTTTTCTTGTACCATGATTTGCATATTATTGACGCGCATTTCTTCCCGTTGTGCTTCCAAGACTTTCATTTGTTCCAATACGTCGGGTTTCATGGTAGGCTCTCCCGGTTTGTATGTTTCCAATAGACTATCGATTTTTTCCATGAAAAAGTCTTTGACCGGTTTTTCGTATTGTTGGCGAATAAACTCATCTACTGTTTTCGTCGACGGTTTGAATGTAGGATTGTCATCTTTAAGCAATTTCTTTTTGTCAAATGTATTGTGATTATGAGAGAAAACCAAAATAGTTTTCATGGGGTCTAACTGTACAAAAGGTATTGTATAATTTTTTAAAAACTCGCGTTCTTCGGCTAATGAGGCGGATGGATTGTATTGGGTCTGGCTCAATAATTCTTTACGGAAAGCAAATGTTCCGGCCGTAGCATGGTTAGGCCCATATGGACCACCTTGGTACATTTGTTGAATGTGTTTAAAGTAGACGTAAATTTCACTGGAACCGGCACATAACGCATTTGCGTTTTTCAATAATGTATCTACGGCGTGTTCTACGCGTTCGGGTGGATAATAATCGTCGTCATCAATGTAGACCAATATCGAACCATTTGTTCTACAGTGCGTATAATTGCGTTTTGCCCCCAGTGTCATTTTGTCTTGTACAGGATAATAATGAATTTTGGGTACATTGGGGACATTTTCCAACAAATCGCCTATTTTATCCGTACCGTCGTCTACAATAATCCATTCCATGCATTCTTTTGGGTACGTTTGGTTTTGAATACAAGTAATCATGGATTGAATAAAAGGCCGACGATTGAAAGTAGGTGTACATAAACTTACCAAAGGTCGGTTTGGTGCGGGTTGTTGTGTTTTTTTCTTGTTGTTTTTACCCATGTTTTTAATTATAGTAGAATAGCATTTCTATTATAATTGGTTTTTTCTATAGTTTATTTATCTGTAGAATTGGGTGGAGGTACATAATATTTTCTAGCCTCCAGGGGAATATCAGTCCCATGATACTAATTTCCAGTATTAGTAGCAGTATTAGTAGCAGTATTAGTAGCAGTATTAGTAGTATTTCCAGTAGTGTCAACCGAATTAACAGGATTAACAGATGGTTCTCCTTCATTTACATTACTGGAAGTAGTATTACCTTGTAAATGTTCTTTCAAAAATTTCAACACATATCTGTTTTCCAAAACGGTATTCCGGTCTATTTTATCGGGTTCTTCATCTCCATAATAGGGGAAAATTTCATTGTATTTATCTATAATATCTTTTACTGTTTCTCCTTCAGTTTCCACTTTTGTATTAATCCCAGCAACCGCTTTTTCCAAATATTCTAAAACGGATTTATCATCTTTTGTTGTGCTAAGGAAAGGGATGACTTCATTTATGGCATTTATGAATGATTCTAAATTTTCTTTCACATTCTTATAGTCTATATTTACAAGACCTCTCAATTCATCAGTTGATTTTTCTTTATGTGCTATAGGATCACCCTCTGTTCCAATTTCTTTCATACGTTCGTATATTTTACTATAATTGTGGTCTTTCAAATTATCACTAATTGTACCCGTTTCTTTTTCGCTCATTTTTTGATATGTTTCAAATATCAATAGACCCAATGATAACCATTTTGAATTATTGTTTTGTTTTCCCATGACTGCTTCAGTAGAACCCAATAAGACTTCTCCTAATTTCCTTTGGTTGGACCCTCTGGATGCCAGTGCAAACAAGATAATCAGTGCTATAACAGTTAAAATCATATTGGATATTAAACTTCCTCTCAATTCAACACCATCGATTTTACTTACATTGTACCGTCCCATGATCAATTCCATAAATTTCCATAGGAAAAAGATCAAATAGGCTACCCATAGAAAATTGTATACTTTTCCGTCTAAAATGTCCTTGGGGCGAACATTGAATATTTCCTTCAATCCATTATCCGGAAATAAATCGGTATTTAATCTGCCAATATCGACTTTACATGAATAAAAGTAATAAAATACATATACGCTAAAGAACAATTGTGTAATTGGAGCCAATACGAGTACCAAAATCAATTGCAACAATAGAGCAACTAAATATTTCCATGTATAAGTACTCCATTTTCGGATTTCATCTGCATCGGGAGTAATAATAAACATGACAAAGCCCAGTAAAATAAAAATATAAATCATGGGATTGGCCTTTAGTTTGAAAATATTTACCAATGAATCCATTAACATGGGTATAAAGAAATACACCATAAACCATGAAATAATAAACAAAAAGACGAATTTGCTAATTCGTTCTAATCCCACAAAACGGATAAACTTTGGCAAATACACACCGTACAGAGTATAAACAAACAAAGGACCAATATAGGAAAACGGTAAAATGATATTTCTAATGGGAAACGGTATATAGTCATTGGCAAACAAATGACCCGGTCGCGCACAAGGTCCATCTGATGCGAAATACAGTACACATGTAAAAGCATAGGCCAATGGTATGGAGAAAAATTCACACGCACTCTTGGTAATCCAATCGGCATCATTATTCACTTTACGTTTGTATTCTTCTTTTGAATACTCTTTACATTCATTGTGTCCACAAACGACAGCCCCCATTTTGGCTATAATGCGCAAAACACAGTAGGGAGAATACACGACTGCTCCAAAAAGACTGGTTAATGCGGTTGGTATCCGCATTGGGCTTTTGAAATCGTCAAATGTCACTGTTTTGAAACCACATTCCTTGCCGAATAAAAGGGAAATGAAAAACATGAAAAAGCCCATAATGGCAATCATCATGGATAACCGGGCTGATTTTTCCATTAATTTATGGAGTACCAGACCCAATATAATGGCCATAATAATGGCAACGGAAAAGGCAATTGTAATACGTTGACCCCATTCTTTTCCTTTTTTATTATTTTTGGATATGAAACCTTCTTCTATATTATTAGCCCCAACACCACCATCCTCAACACCATCATCATCAACACCAATACCATCTCCATCATTCAAATCAACATCTTCTACAGGGGTAGCATTGGTGGCCACCGGTATGGATTCGACTGTAGAAGAATTAATATTATCTGCCTCTGGAGTATTGAATGTCGGCAATACATCTATATTTTTATAATTATTTTTTATTGCCTTTTTTTGTAATACTTTTTTCAATCGCTCTTCCATATAACATATAAAATATATAAATCAAAACTATATACTTTAAACAGAATATAAACGAAGGTAAAAAACACCCTAAACCTGGGGGATACATCCCCCATACCCCCTGGCTCCGCCTATTGCTTGGGGGATACATCCCTCATACCTACCCGTAGAAAAACAAGTCCATAAAGGATATCCTGTACAAAAAGCATAACGTGGAACGGAGGGAGTGTGAGGGAACCTTTAGGTTCCCTCATTAGGTTCCCTCATTAGGTTCCCTCATTAGGTTCCCCTCATTAGCGCGCATACAACATTCCACAACTTCCTCCAATAAACGACAGTACATTGTATCTCTCTTCAAACAAAGTCAAATTATAAGTATATTCGTACAGTCTCCAATTCGATTTATTTACCGCAATGGCTTCTCCATCTGCATTGCAAATCACTTCATAATTAGAATTACGAGCATCTACTTGTGGAATATAAGTGACAAATTCCAATTCAATATTTTTGAATTTGCTCAAATTGATGGCTCCGGAAGGTTGGTATGACTGTGGATTTGTATCCAAACAAAATTGATAACAATACAACCCTTCACGAGCATACCCATATGTACGGGAATATTTCTCAATGTACTCAAAAACACCCCGAGGAAGAGTATTTTCACGGTATTTACCATCTAGTACAATACCTAAACTCTCCATGATCGCCTTGTGATTTTCTACATTGTAATCACCACTTATAAAAATACCGGTATTGAATCGTTTGCCATTTTCGGCCGGATGTAATAACAGTACAGGTGGTGGTTGTTGAACATCACTCGGTAAATTCTTGTACGGCCAATTGCTATAATTCGTCCATTCATTGCGCATATTGACATCATTCCGCTGAAAGTACCACATCCAATTGGAAATCATACCATTTGTCTCCACTTTTACTTTTTTGGAACCATAGATGTTTTCATATTTATGGGTAAACACCTCTTTTACTAAATAGACTTGGTCTTCTTGTGCAAATTTCTTGGCCTCTTCTTTTGTCAAAAATGCATAAGTCGATAACAAATGAATATCGGCATTCCATGTATTGATTGTACTAGCATACGCATCGAAATCCACTTTACCATAATTAGTCGGGTAATCTTCCGGATACATCCATGAATCGGTGGCGAAATTCCCACTAAGATCGGTAGCATGTACAATATTCTGCTTCAATGGACTCTGTAGAAAACGATACATTTGGAAACGGTCTTGGTTAAAATCGGGCCGAATGTATGGATACATATATTCGCCTCCATCTTCGTCTACGTCAAATATATCGCGGACTTGGAATAAATCCTGTATAGGTCGCATAGTAATGTTGATTTCCACTTCATTGTACTGTAGAGCCACTAATGGCAATGCACAACGAGTATCATTCATATACCATGTATGTAGTGGAATGTAGAGATTGCGTCCGCGTATAGAGGGTTCTACTCCATCAGTAGTAGTAACGCCATCTTGATAAAAAGCATTGGGATACGTATTGGACCGACCATATGCCAATGCGGGATTGTTCAATTCGGGTACATTTCCAGTCATTTCCCGGAATGCTTTTTTCTTGGTTTCTGTATAGTCACGGTCGACCATTGCACTCAAATAATCCCCACTATACCGGGCCAATGTAAATGAACCGCATAATACTTCCACTTCTTGTATCATTTGAGCCCCTAAATCTTCAATCCATCGAAATTCGTAGGGTACCCATTTGTTATTATTGTGATTGTTTTCATTTACAGTAAGTCCTTCATTATTGACCTTCTTGTTAATGGGTGGATATACAGGACTCCAAATATCGGGTAAAGTGATGACTAAATATGTATCCAATAACAGTTCCGCATAACGAGGTATTTTGAATGTAAAACGAGAAGGTTCGGTTAGTCTTAAATCACGAGATCCGCTATAATCGATACGGAATTTCTGTAGACCAAAATTCGTATATTTACTGTAAACCGTGCTGAAAAATGTTTTACAAGGATTGCCATTTAAAAATAAATTGGCATGTCCCAGAGCGATTAAATTCAATAAACCACCAGCCATTATTTTTTAATTACTATAGTGTTTCTACTGTATAGATTATGAATAAATAAATAAATTGGGTGAATAAATAGTAGTATATAAAATATATTGCTATTATATAATTCTTGTTTTTTAAACCTTATTATACATATAGAATCCCATTATAGAAATATAGAGTAATAATAAAAAATGAACTTTTCGTCTAAACTTTTGATCACTTTAGTATTATGTATTGTCGTTTATTTACTATATTCTCTTGTTCTCTACCGTAAAGAATACTATGAATCTTATTATTTAGCACCACCACCAAAGGAAACCGATGAAAAAGTGGAATCCTTTGAATCGTTCCCTTTGATTAAATCCAACAATACAGTGAATTTACCCATTATGGAATATGCCATTATGTCTTCATGGAATAGTGCTTTAGAAACGAGTAACAAAGTGTCTTTACAAGCATTGGAACGGGTATTAAAACGTGGTTATCGTTTTATTGATATGGAATTGTATTTAGTGGATGATCAAGTACAGGTCAGTTATTCCAGTGAAACTGGTTCCGATATAATGGAAAGCGAACCGATTTTATTTTTCGATGTGTGTAAACTGATTGCCACACAAGCATTTTATGTAAGCAACAACGAAGACCCTTTGTTTTTACATCTACGGGTACGTACACCTGGTGACGCCATTTATCCTAAAATTGCCGATTCTTTAGTAGGTCATTTTGATTCGCATTTGTATAAAAAAGACGTGACGAAAAATACACTCTTTTCCGATATTCAAGGTAAAATCATCGTTGTATTTGATCTATTGGTATCAAGTGGAATCCGCCATTATGAATGCAAAGGAAACTGTAGAGTCAATATGAAAAATATGGTCTCGGTTTATTCGGGTTCTTCAACCTTGGTATCATCGAAACAACATGTGAAAATAGATGAACCCAAACGGGGACTGGAAATGAAAGACGATGAGAATCTTAGAACCAATGTACGAAAATGGCAAATGGTGACTCATGGTTTAGGTGTGGATTATGAGAAACAAAATAGTGAACATTTTACTAAATTACTATTGGAACATAGTGTACAGATTATACCCCATAAAGTATATTCCATGGATGAAAGTATTGATAAATATGAGGAGTTTTTCACGACCAATGGAAAACGGGCTTTTGTTCCATTAGCAGTAGCACTTCGCGATGGACTACTTGTAAACTAAATTATGTGTGTGAAATGAAACAGTAGAAAAAATGATACTTTTTGTACTGTTCTGTGTGTTTTTGTCCGCTTATTTTCGTTTCGGTTTCTTATTGGATTTTGTTTTACTGTGTTTTCCTTTTTTCAAGGGTTTTTGTTTTTGTTTTTGTTTTTGTGTTTGTTTTTGTGTTTGTTTTTGTTTTTGAGTTTGTTTATTTAGACGTTGTTTTTTCGATGAATTGAGAGAAACCAATCCAATAAAAACATCGATTTTATCGTCATCTACACATTGACAATCTTCTACAGTAGGCAATGGCCGTTCGATTTCTTCTAATGTGTAATAAGCCATCGTAGGTCGGGGATCCATTTCCAATCCTCTTGGTACGGATAAATGTGCTGGTAATTGTGCGTTATTATTATGAACTGCAATCATTTGTTTTGGTTTCAGTTGTCTCTACAATAACTATACATTTTATACCATTGGTTTTACACGCAATTCATGGACTTCTTTCGTAGTACGATGGTCCTTTAAATATTGCAATACATAGGATTTTTGGTCCGGGTCTTGAATTAATTCTCCTAAAGTTTTATCCAAATACCCAAAGGTTATTCCACTGTATTGTTTACGCGGTACAAGATTGATTTGTTGACCGGACAATTTAATGGTACGGTTTTCTAAATTGTTTGTTTTCATTAATTCGACAATGGAATCCTGTAGAAGTTGCTTTTGTTCACGCAAGGATTTTTGTCGGTCGGCTAGTTCTTGTAATTCGGCATCGATATTCAAATAAGATTGTAATTTTTGAGACAACTCGGTGGTTTGCAATGCCATATTGTTTGTCTACTGTATACAATAGTGATAACTACTGTTTTTATGTCTTTTTTCATACAGTAGGCTATATCATCATTGCACATGGTGCCATCGAATGCGGTAGTGGAACTATAGATGGAGTGGTTTTGATTTGTCTCAAAAGCAATAAAAAAATGCTAAAGACCAAAAGAATTAAAAACACATGATAAAAACAAATGATCCAAACATAAATATAGAATTCTTCGTACAGGATTCCTCCTAAAGGATTTAGTACGGCGGATTTCATTTGACGTTTTGCATCATCGGTTTGAAAATATTGACTGCATGATTTCCATAATTGATCCATTAATAACAAAAATAGATGAGTGGAGAGAAAAATGGATAAGGATGTGAAGAGAAATAAAAGAGACTTTAGGGAAAAAAAGAAAGAACTTATATTATTTAGATAAATTGTCACTATAGATTGAAACGCACATGGGTTCAATATCCATTCCCGTTTTCTACAGTCAATACAACTAAATAGACTCCAAATCAGGAAAAAGCAATGGACAATATTGTAGAACCTACTTCTAATTATGAGTTCTCTCAATTGATGTGCATATCACCTAGTTCTCTCGGTGGAGGCAATTATTTTATCCGTCTTTTACAGAAAAACGGGCAAAAACCACTGTACATACAACCGCCTAAATGTTCCACAAAACAAGGGATTCTCAAATCCGGAAAGAAAATGTACACCGATTTATTATTCAAACATGAAGATGAACCCTTTCATGAATTTTTGGAATCTTTAGAGACTTTTTGTAAAAACCAATTGTTCCATTATCGAGAGAAATGGTTCGATTCTTCTTTAACCGAAGACGTCATTGAAGAGTCTTTTTTACCGGTGAGCAAAATGTATAAATCCGGTAAATTCCATTGTATTCGTGCCCAGATTCCCACACGTTTAGGCAAAAGTAGCCTAAAGGTATTTGATGAAGATGAACAGGAAGTTTCTCTCGAAAGTATTAATAATACCAGTTCTATTTTAACCATTGTAGAAGTACAAGGTATCCGATGTTCAGCCCGATCTTTTCAATTGGATTTAGAAATCAAACAAATGATGTCATTAAAACCCGTGGATTTATTTGAGACATGTTTATTTAGCAAAAAATCGCCTAAACCTAAACAATCCACTGCCGTATCTTCTACAGTAATCCCAACACCGGAACCGGAACCATTGGAAGAACATGTAGAAGAACCTGTTATAATACCTACTAAAAATGAGGTAATAGTAGAAGATGCATCTTCAGTTGACGAAGTAAATGTTGATCAAAATCAAAAACAAGACACCGATGTTGATGTTGATGTATTGGATTTAGATAATCCGGATACTTCTTCTACAATCATATCCAATGAGATGGAAGAAGTAAAAGAAGTGGAAGAAGTGGAAGAAGTGGAAGAAGAAGAAGAACCAATGGAAGAACCGCCTAAACAAAATACTTTAGCCATTTTAGAAGAGAATGTAGATGAAGTGGATTTGACTGTACCCGATGATGATAATCAAGAAGTCTTTACTTTGAAAAGACGGAATGACGTCTACTTTAACATGTACAAAGAGGCAAAACGGAAAGCCAAAATTGCACGTGATTTAGCCATTTCATCTTATTTAGAGGCAAAGCGAATCCGCCATAATTATTTAGCAAATCAGGATGTATCCGACGAAGATACAAGTGCTGAGGAGAATGATGATGATGATGATGATGAAGAGGAGGATGATGAGACAAATGAAAATGAAAAACCAAATAGTTTAGACAAAGAGATTGCAGAATTGAAATCCATGGGTAAACACAAAAAATAAATAAGTCGATTCTCAAAAAAATTTTAAAAAGACTTTAGAATTTTTTTCCAATAGAGAGAAGGCCCAAAAGAATAGGGGAAAACTCCACTAAATAATTTTGTCTGGCGTTTATATACAAATAATGTCTGGATTTTTATCAGGATTATCCTCAGGATTACGTAAATTTTTCACTAAAGATAGAGTACTTGTTTTAGTCGGTTTTATTCTTTTGGCCGTTGTATTCATGTATTATAGTACAGGTAAGATGACTGTACGAGACTCCATGGAAGACGGAACTAATGCAAAAAAAGAAGAAGAACAAGAAGAGGCAACTAATCCTCTTACACAAGCAATGGATAGTGCAAAGGGTGTAGTAGCACCTGCACCTGAAACTCCTGAAGGTTTCACCGGTTATTCAGACAAAGATGTAGCCAACCCATCCGAGTTACTACCCAAAGACGACAACAGCCAATGGTCATCTTTGAACCCAGTGAGCCAGAGTAATCCTCAAATGCCTGATTTACTTCAAGCAGGATACCACATTGGTTTAGACACAATTGGCCAAACCATGAAAAACGCCAATCTTCAACTTCGTTCTGACCCAGTCATCCAGAAGGCTGATAGTGGTCCATGGAACCAATCAACCATTGAACCCGATTTAATGCGTGTTCCTTTGGAAGTTGGTTGCAAGAGTAATTAATCTTCCGTAATAATATATAGGAAGAACCGTTATACACACACCTTAAAAAATAGAAAAAAACATGACTAAAATCGAATCATTTCAATATAAAAACGGTTTTCAAATGATTCATCAAAAGAGCACACAGCAACTCCCATTGTGTTCTTTCTACATTTTTTGCAATGTAGGGTCGTCCAATGAAACGGACGCGTTACGTGGAATAGCACATTTTTTAGAACATATGATATTCCAAAGTTCCCAGAATAATAACAATACACAAGCCCTGTACGAACAATACGATAAAATGGGTACCCAAATGAATGCCATTACGACAAAACGGTATACGTGTTATTACGTCACTTGTCCGGAGGAATATGCCGAATCCGTTCTTGCGTTATTTAGCATCATGTTAAATGACTCTAAATTCCCGCAAGAACGCGTAGAAGACGAGTTTTACGTAATAAAAGAAGAAAATGCGCGATTATTAGAAGACCATGCATTACAAGCCCAAGAACTCTTTGAATCGAAACTGTACAAACACTCTTCGTTTGAAGAACCAATTGATCATATACGATTCCAAGAACGTCAAAAGTCAATGGATTACGACGAATTAGTCCGGTGGTATAATTGGTTTTACGTACCGTCTAATATGACCATTAGTATTGTGTCTCAAAAATCCATTCAACATTGGAAACGTATTTTGCACGACAAGACCAAATTTACCACGAAAAACACAACCCGTAACAATAAGGAAGACCGACCCTTGTATGCCTTGGACAAACCTATCCAATCCTTTCCTTATACTTCTACAATAGAATATGTCGTTTCCCAAGACAAGTCCAGTACGCATACCCAATGCATTGTAGGATTCCGTACAGTAAACCATTATTCGGATAAAAAGCACATTTTCGATTTATTAACCCATGTATTGAATGGAATGAGTGCCCGATTATTCCGTATTTTGAGACAAAAACATCAATTGGTGTATTCTGTACAGTCTGTTACCGAACATTCGGAATTCGTCGGCTATTTTTCCATACAAACGGAATGCAGCAATCGTTATTTACTGTACAATCAAAAACGCGAAAAGCGCGGGGTTTTGTATCATATATTGACGATTTTTAGACAATTGGCTTTAGAAGGAATCAGTGCTAAGGAATTGTCCGTGGGCAAAGACCGGATGAAAAGTTCTCTCCAAATCGAAGCGGAAAATTTAGGGACGATTTGCAAACACAATGGCGAAATGCATCTTATTCATGTCCAAGCCGATGCTGCGAATTCCAGTCATAACCAGAAACCGGCCATTGTCTCGTATTTGGATATGTACAAAGAGTACTATGAATCGATTACTATAGAGCAGATTAATTATGCTGTACGGGAATATTTTCAAAAGGGTCGAATGGTTGTCTCCATTGTATCGAAAGACCCACCGAATGTAAATCATTTACGGAAAACATGCAATCGGTATTTTGCATCCAACCGAACCCGTAAAAACAAAAACCTTTAGGCATTATATAGAAGTTGTATAGAGACAAATGAAGGATTGCTATGTATACGCATTAATCATATTTGTAGTGGGTCTGTGTTTATGGTACTATTATCAAAATAGCGATGCCATTCAATTAAAATGCGTTGTGTCTACAGTAGATGGAAATGAGTATTGTGTACGGGAGCGTGCTCAATTGCAAGACGCGGCCGATTTATTGGCAAAAGTCACAACCAAGTGCAAAGCATTGGTGACTTATATGAATCAAAAACATCCGGATGATGACCGTACACAACGATTAGTATCGAATTTCAATCCGAAAAAGATTATGGAAACCTTGCCCACTAGTTCGTATACTGCCTACAGTGAAAACAAGGGAGAGAAAATCGCGTTTTGTTTAAGCCCGAAAAAGAAAAATGGCGAAGACCGATTGATCGATGAACATACTTTGACTTTTGTAGCCATCCATGAGTTGTCTCATGTAGCCACGAAATCAGTAGGTCATAAGACCGAATTCTGGGAGAATTTCAAGTTCCTATTGGAGAATGCTAAAGAAGCCAATATACATCAACCACGTGACTATAGCAAAGACCCGAAAGAATATTGCTCGATGGATATCCGAGACAATCCATACTACGACCTCTAAAATGAATATATTGATGCAAAAATTGAATTACTATGCATTGATGAATTCATAGTAAGTAAACAATTCAAAATCTCTACAGTTCAATACAATACAAAACAACAATATGAGTAGCACGCTTTCTCAATATAAAACACAAAAGGCGTTAAAACAACATGTTCGGAATATGGTGGATAGTATTGGTGTATGTTCTTCTATAAAAGAGAGTCACCCAGAAAAATGGCCCGATTTCATATACTTATTCAAGAGGCATAGTGATTATCCACAAAAATTCTATGGTTTGGCAGACATAATGATCTGTTATAACCCAATATTTAAGAAGCAATTAGAAACTTTAATAGTGAAGAGTAATGGTGAAATAGACGATGTTTCATTATTAAATAACTGCATTACTGGAAAGCCAAATGATAATTTGACAATCGCTATGAGAAATGCCATATATCCTCAGATTGAAGAATTTAAGAATAATAGTATATTGAAATGTCTTTTATGTAGTGATACAAATGATATTCATATAGACCACTTTGAGCCTCAATTCATTGATTTAAAAAAACAGTTCTCTAATAATTGGAAAGGTACTATACCAAATAGTTTTGAACAAAACGATAGTCATTCTAAAACATTTCACAAACAAGGATACGATTTTTGTAGCACCGATAAAGACTTTGAAAACGAATGGATTGAATATCATAAAAAACACGCAGTTTTAAGGGTACTATGTAGAAAGTGTAACTTGACTAGAAAGAAAAGCAAAAAATTCAAGTAAATATAACCATTGTAATAGAAAATTAACACTTAACTAAGAGTTTTATCTCTTTTTTTTCACCGATGGAAAAAAAAGATGCGTTCAAAAATTATCACCGAAAAAACAAAGTCCCGGGGTATTGTATAAGCAAAACACAAAAAGAGAGATATTCCAAACCCTAATTATACAACATGTTATTCACCAATCGAAACCCACCCGTTAAGAAATCCAAAGTGAAAACAACCGGGGGTGGTGGGGGAACTTTAGTATATCAAACCAAAGTACAATCGAATAAGCGGACACGGTACAGTGATACTGTAGAAAAACAGATTCATAGGACACCACCAAATCCAACCGGTGCTCCAATCAATACCATTTCTTCTACAGTCTATCCATCCGCTGATAAAAAAACACCGGTGGCCTTTGGTTTGCGTAAAGATGCAGTACAAATGAAATTCATTCAAGGATTGAAGAGTGAATCGAATTTGAATGCTACTGCTACTATTGTTAAAAATCAATCTGTAACAACAAAAGCACGAGAGAAAACAATACCGAAGGTACCCCCTTCAACTGATCCCGGTGTAGTAAAACAATGGATTGAATCATGCGTTCAAAGTAAAGTATCCAAGATCAGTACACCTAGTGAAATCATTCAATTGATTAATCAACAAGTGGATGCCAAAATTTCAACCCAACCAAAAGGAATCTCTTTAGCCGATGTGGAAAAGGTAGTCCAACAAAAAATGCCGACCATACCGGAAATGCCTAAAGTGATGTCTCCGGAAGAAATCGACCAAAAAATCCAACAAAAGATTCCTAAACCGGTCCAATCCATTTCTTTAGCCGATGTGGAAAAAGTGGTCCAACAAAAAATGCCGGTCATTCCGGAAATGCCTAAAGTCATGTCTCCGGAAGAAATCGACCAGAAAATCCAACAAAAAATGCCGGTCATTCCGGAAATGCCTAAAGTCATGTCTCCGGAAGAAATCGACCAGAAAATTGTCCAAAAGTTGGAAACATTACCGAATCCACAAACCATTGTAGAGTCTTATGTACAGTCTAAATTACAAGATATTCCCACACAGAAGACCATAGAAGAATTAGTGGAGAAATATTTAGAGACAGTATTACGCGATACTCCTTCTACAGTAGAACCCGACAACAGTACCATAATTGAGACGGCGAAAAGTCGATTTGAAGAATTAATTGAACCGGCTGTCGGTAGGATTGTCCAGCGTATTATTCAGTACGAATACCAAGGTAAGGAATTTTTACAACCCGATGGCCATGATTCTACTGTAGAAGAATATGGTAATTATGGCAATGCTTACGAAGACAATAATGATGATGATGCCCATTCCATCAATTTAGATATTCAATACGGTGAAGTGTATGATAATCCAACTGAAGGACAATTTAATGCTACTATTATTGAGACACCCGATACTATGGCCATTGAAAATCCATTAATGGATAGGAAAAAGCGTAAAAGTATTATTGAGGCCATTACCAATCCCACTCCTATTGTACGGTCGGAAGACACCCCCACATTTGACATGGGTACAGTTTATCAAAAAGAGGACAAAGTCATGTACGAAAATGAATTGCGGTCTGAGTTCCGTAGCAGTCGTAAGTGGGTACGATTGGGCAATGGCATCGAAAAAGGAAGCGTGCTCGATGTAGCCATGGATAGAAATAACCGTAGAGTGTATATAGTGGGGCATTTCAAACATGTAAACCGCGTAGCAATGGAAAATATTGCCGTGTACGATATTAATATTCGGGGATGGTCCCAAGTAGGCGGTGGAATCAGTGGACTGGTGACATGTATTACCGTCTATGAGAAATCACAAATCATTTTTGTGGGTGGATTGTTTTCTAAAGTGGGAAAAGGAGACGAACAAATACAGGCAATTAACATAGCCGCCTACTATGTAAAACAAAAACGATGGGCTGCATTGGGCGGGGGACTGAACCGCGAATGCAGTACTTTGTACTTCGACGAATCAACCGAGACATTATACGCCGGTGGTTCTTTTACCCAGAGCGGTACGGCCCCGATTCACTATGTTGGACTGTACGACCTAGCCAGTGATACGTGGTCCGGTCTGAAAAATGGCGAATTAAACGGACCTTGTAGAACCCTTTGTAAAGTGGATAAAGACCTTTATTTAGGTGGTCTTTTCACCCATGCTGGTATGGGCCACTCAGATATTCATGTATCGTACGTAGCGAGATACAGTATGGAAACCAATACTTGGTCTTCTTTGTCGGGCGGTCTACAGGGATACTGCAATGCATTGGCGTATGATGCTGTAGAAAATGCCATATATGTTGGAGGTACGTTTACTAGTGTGGGTGACCGTGAACATGCTGAAAATGCCCATCATATTGCAAAGTATTATGTAGAGCACCAGAAGTGGGATACAATGGGAGGTGGAGTGAACAATGTAGTGAATTCTCTCTGCTTTGATTCTACACACAACAGCCTGTATGTGGGTGGAACATTCACTGCACTACATGAAGATGCTGGCACTGCTGTAGTGAATCGCATTGCGAATTACATTCCATACACACAAAAGTGGCAAGCATTACCAAATCACTTTCCACGATGTAAGATATCACAAGAAGACGAAGGCAATGATAATGTTGGATTGAATGGAGTGTGCAAAGTTCTCTCCATGGATCGAAAATCTTTGTTTATTGCTGGATCTTTCCAAATCGCCGGTAACATTACAGCCAATTCTATTGTACGATACGTCATTGATCGTTAAAAAAGATGACTGATTTTGTTTTGTCAGAATCGTCGCGTGACTACAAGAAAATACAAAAAGGACGTGAGTCCATTGGAGAAATTTTAGATGACAAAAATATGGAATATATAGAATTACAAAAAGAGTGTAACTCTATAAAAGAACATATTGCCCAGCATGAAAAGGATATACAAATGGCAGAATTCAATATCAAGACGTCTCGCGAATCCATTCTTCAATTAGAAGAAGATTATAAAATCAAAAATACCATTCTAAAAGAAAAGAAAGAATGGATGGATGGTATTGAATGTGTACTTAATAAAGCAGGTGGTCGTGTTGATTTGGCATCATCTTCTACAGTAAACTCACCGGTGAATTCCAATAAAAAAACATTTGTACCGACCAGGTGGGATCCTCTAGAGTCGACCTGCA
>JGI24916J38487_100646_pt1 | contig 31467 bp, 29 predicted proteins | sample LinPfosmplate4_FD_38487 | JGI IMG/M metagenome (IMG submission 38487) | reverse complement strand
TGCAGGTCGACTCTAGAGGATCCCACGGGAGTAATGTCATAGCTTTCAGCCAGAACCGGGATCATTTTACCATCATTATCATAATCAAAAAGACCATCATAGATTTTTGGTCCAAGCAGGCCAATCGGGCCTGAGGTTGAGACATAGCCCGCCATTGTTGGGGGCTCTGGCTGTACCAGAAACACCATCGATCCGCCGGCTTGTTGGGCTTGGGCAGCCGACCCGCCCATTGTAATCGCCGCTGTCATCACAACGGCATTCATAAATTTTGTAAGCTTCATTTACACTCTCCTTGTCTTAGATATTTTTTACTTAATCAGCTACATTTGTGGCAGAGTGTCAATGACAATAAAGTTTATGTGGGATGAGGATTTTAATACATTCGGTTTAAGTATAGGCTAGGAATAAGTCTGAATATTAAACCTCGAACAAGTATGAAGTTTATCAACGGAAATATAAGATTGAACAAGTTTCTCCGGCACTAACAAAGCCGAGCCTGTCTGATCATGTTAAAATTTTTATTGGATCAAATGCACCCGCAGGAGAACGGTTAAGCATATAAGTCCGCGTAAAAACCGAGCCGCTGTCCGCGACAGTATGGATATAAGATACTTTGTTGCTAGCCCAGTGGTGGATCATAGCCTGTATTGCCCGCTTGGGAACAGCAAATGCGATGCATTGACTTTATAGAAAAATTGCGTGAGGTCAAAGTCTCATTCAGTGAGGTCCGCCCTTTTGTGGTTTTTGCAAATCCAACGTGTTGTTTTTAGTCTGCGGGCGTTGCAAGGGCCGTTTACAGGATATATCGCCGCTGGTTTGGTTGTTGTTGTGTGGTCTTTCTGGCTGGTTATCAGCCGCCTCGGCGCAACCTCGACCCTGACAATATATGATCTGGCTGCGATGCGATATGGGGTGTCCGGCCTGATCTCTTTGCCGATGGTTGTGTGGTTTAAGCCATGGCGTGGTATGGGATGGTATCGGGTTGGTCTTCTCAGTTTTATCCTGAGCCCGGTTTATATTCTCATGGTGTTCGCAGGATTTTTATTTGCCCCAGTGGCCCATGCTGGCGTGTTTATGAACGGGTTTCTGCCTTTGTTCAGCATCCTATTAGGGTTTGTGTTGTTTAAAACCAAACCTTTACGCTTTCACATGTATGGAGCGTGCCTTATTCTGTCTGCTGCCATTATTCTGACCTTTAATACGAGTGGCTTTTCGCTTTCGCAAAACTGGAAAGGGGATTTGTTTTTCCTGTTGGGCGGGGCATTCTTTGCTTGCTATGTTTTGCTGTCGCGACACTGGCAGATCAATACCCTGCAGGTGCTACTATGTGGGGCCGTGGTAAATGCGCTGTTCTATATGCCGGTGTGGTTTCTAACCCTGCCCAGTGGTCTTGCGCAGACCGAGACCGATGTGCTGGTGCTGCAGCTGGTTTATCAGGGGCTGATACCTAATCTGTTCGGTTTGATAATGATTGCCCATGCATCGCGCACGATCGGTGCCGAGGTGACCTCGGCCTGGATGGCGTTTGTGCCCGCCGGTGCGACGTTTCTAGGGGTGTATATCCTAAATGAAACCCTGCCACCAAGTAGCTGGGCGGCGTTGGCGCTGTTGACGTTTGGTTTGTGTCTGGTTTCTTTTGCCGGCAAATCGTTTTGGCACCGTAAAGCTGGCCGCCACCACCCAAACTGATTTAATCCAATCTGCGCGGCGCAGGGAGCAGGATGATTGGAAAAATTATATGGATATAACTTAGCTTTCCCAAATGTTGTGTGACGCCGAATCTGCCTGAGACCCATCCGATTGGTCGCTAGAATTCTTGCCACAAAAACTATGCGCCGGAATCAAAAAAGGCAGGGTCTCCCCCGCCTTTTTAAAATTATCGTCTATAGGCAGAGCGCTACTCGCTCGATCCCATGAACATCAACAGGAACTGGAACATATTCAGGAAGTCCAAATACAGGTTCAATGCACCGTGAATCGCTGACTTATCCAGCCACTCTTGATCGCCATGATGCGCATGCGCCAGATAAGAATTTTTGATGTTTTGTGTGTCATAGGCGGTTAGCCCGGCAAAAATCAGCACACCCAACATTGAAATCGCATACATCATCGCAGGGGATTGCAAGAACCAATTGATCACCATCGCAACCAGCAGCCCGATAACACCCATGACAAGGAACGACCCCCAACCGGAGATGTCTTTCTTGGTGGTGTATCCGTAAAGGCTGAGGCCAGCAAAAGCGATCGCAGTCACCAGAAATGTCTGCACGATCGAAAAGGTGGTGTAGAAGATAAAGATAGAACTGAGCGAGATACCTATCAGCGTAGCGAACAAATAGAAAAACAGTTGCGCCCCGCTTGCAGAAGCCCTTTGCATTACGGCGCCAAAGCCAAAAATCATGCCAAGTGGTGCCAACATCACAACCCACTTAAGCGGTGAAGTGTACAGGGCAACGCCAAGACCCGTGAGCATGGTGCCATTGTTCATCTGTGCTGTGGCCAGCGCGGGGTCGGTTGTTGTAGCAAGCCCGGCAATCGCCCAAGACGCCAAAGCCGTGATCAACATGCCCACCGACATCGTGCCATAAACTTTGTTCATATGGGCCCTTAGGCCGGCGTCAATTTCTGCGGCACGTGCGCCGACTTGCGATCTTAATGTGCTAAATTCAGCCATAACTGGTCTCCAAACCTCGGTTGCAGGATGCCGATTTAATTCGGCGTTCTGGCGTCAATATCGTGTATCAGGAAAGAATTTTCAAGGGTGCCCGGTGAAATCCGCTGGCTTATTTATCACCGATGTACCCAATTGGCTGGTGCATCCCAGAAAGAGCGTTTGGTCTCCTGATCTGCCTCAATTCGTGATATGCCAATATCCTCAAGCCTGTCTGGATCAAGTCGGGCCAGTGCCAAACGGCTTTTGTGGACTTTTATAAGCCAAGAAAAATGTCGTAAGAAGGTTGTAAGTATGTTATTTTTTTTAAAATTGATCCTTCCAAATATTGCTATTTTTGTCATAAAAAATTCTCCTAAAGTTAATTTCACCCGAGCAGTAAGCTCTTTAGGGTTTGTAATATCACCTTAAGTATATTAAAAGTGAATTAAACTGATCCAATTAATCACGAAAAATGATATGAGAAATCTTGATTTGACTTCTTTGCGGTCGTTTGTGGCTGTGGTGGAATCTGGTGGCGTTACCCGAGCCGCGCAGGCGGTGAACAAAAGCCAGTCGGCGGTCTCGATGCAGTTAAAACGGCTAGAAGATCTGTTAGGGGTCGCATTACACGAACGGCGTGGACGTCAACTTGTCTTGACCGAGGCCGGCGATCAATTGCTGGTCGATGCCAAGCGAATGCTTGCAATCAATGACGACGTGTTTGCGCGGATGACTGATCACGCGTTTGAAGGGGAAATTCTGCTTGGGGTTCCCAGCGATATTATTCATCCAATTGTACCTGTTGCTCTAAAGCGTTTTCACGCAGAGTTTTCGGGTATTAAGGTGCAATTAATTTCCTCCTATACCAGAGTTTTAAAAGATAAATTTAAAAAGGGCGAAATTGATCTTATTTTAACCACTGAAACTAACTTGGACGTGGGGGGTGAAACCTTAAAACAAACTGCTTTGCGCTGGGTTGGTGCACGACACGGCAAAGCCTGGTGCGTGGAACCCTTGCCCTATGTAGCATCCCGATATTGCATTTTTAAAAACCCCAGTCTGCAAGCTTTAAAAACGGCGGGGATCAACTTTGAGGTGGTATCACACGTAGATTCTGATCGAGCCGCCGAGGCCATCATCACCGCAGACATTGCTGTCACGGCAATGCTAGAGGGCCATCATCCGGAGCATTTGGAGTGTATCGCTACCAAGGGTAAATTGCCGGACCTTGGGGCGAAAAAGATTAATATTTACGGACCTTTGCATGAAAGTGATTATGCACAGCGTTTGAAGGATATACTGCGAAACGCGGTGCGGGATATTTGATCATGGTTTTGGCTTTTTAAGGCTGAGCTGGCTATCGGTAATTCGTGTCCGCAATACCGCTTAAATCAAAAACATGTGCGAATCCTTTAGTTTTAGAAACGTTGATCAACAGGTATGCCTTTGGCGAAACATCATCCTGCGCTTTGTAAATATATACTAAGTTATATTTATTTAAGCGCATTCGATATATTTACACTGTATCGATAGAGAAACATTATTTTGATAAATGATTTGATTGGGTGTTTTGGTTCTATCACTGGTTTCAACTCTTGTGCCCTTTAGTAATTTCATTATCCTAAATTCCAAGTCTTTAACTCAACTTCGTTCTGCAGTTGCTGGCTTTTAAGCTCAGTATTGGGACGGCGCACTCGGAATAGGAAACAACAAATGACGCATCCGGTTGATAAGCATGTCGGTACAAAAATTCGCCAGCGCAGATGGCTTGTCGGGATGACGCAACAACAACTTGCGGCTGAAGTTGGTATCAAATTCCAGCAGATACAAAAGTATGAAACTGGGGTCAACCGCGTGAGCGCGTCACGACTTTGGGATATCGCCGGGACGCTAGATGTACAGATAAGCTTTTTCTTTGAGGGGCTCGAACCATCTGATGAAAATGGCGTCAATGGGGCCGTTCCCTCAGATCTAATGGCCGATAAAGAGGCGTTAGATCTGGTGCGGTCTTACTATGCCATACCTGAAACCCAACGGCGGCGCCTGTTCGACCTGGCGCGGGTGTTAAGCGACGTTGCTTAATTGTAAGGCGCGTGCGACACTGATTTAACCGAATATGTGTCGCAGGTAATTATGCTGTCTCAAGACGTTGAAAATCATATACACAGCACCGCAATGGCGCTGGCGGACGAGGCACGGCGCGTCATTCTCCCGCTATTCCGAGGCCATGCGCTCTCTACGGAAAACAAGCTGTCGGACGGGTTTGATCCCGTCACCATCGCTGATCGTGGCGCGGAAAAAGCCATGCGCAGCGTTTTATCAGATCTGCGCCCGGATGATGCGGTGCTGGGCGAGGAATATGGCGCAAGCTCTGGCAGCAGTGGCCTAACTTGGGTCTTGGATCCCATTGACGGGACCAGAGGGTTCATCACTGGCACCCCGACCTGGGGGGTGTTGATCGCTCTATCTGATGACACAGGCCCGCTGTTTGGCGTGATTGATCAGCCCTTTATCGGCGAACGGTTTATCGGTGGATTTGGGGTGTCGCAATATAAGGGGCCCCTTGGCAACACAGGTTTGACCACCCGCGCCACGGCAAGTCTCGCGCAGTCAATGCTGTATACCACTTTTCCCGAGGTCGGCACTGAGCGTGACAGGTTGGGGTTCAAAGCGGTGGCTGATCAGGTGCAACTGGTACGGTATGGGATGGACTGCTACGCTTACGCCCTTCTGGCGCTGGGGCAGATTGATCTGGTTATTGAGGCCGGGCTCAATGCGTATGATATTCAGGCACCTATCGCGGTGATACAGGCGGCGGGTGGGATCGTGACCGACTGGCACGGGCGACCGGCGCATAATGGTGGTCAGGCTCTTGCAGCAGCTAATGCGGCCTGTCATGCCGCTGCATTGGATCTTTTGCGTCCTTTCGCTGATCCTGTTTAACCGCTGAGCCCATTTTCACCGATCCTATTCGAATTGTGTCCACTGAGTAACCGGCCTATACTAAGCCTGCTGTGCGAGTCCTTCCTTCGTTTTCTGTCGTCTAGCGGTCTGCCTGTTATCTCGGCGTCCTCCACCGAAACGAAGTCCTGAACGGATAAGGGGTGGCTATGCAGGATATTTTGATTAAATCGGCGAAAACTGTCCTGACGATGGACGATGCGGGGCGCGAACTCGCGCAAACGGATATTTTGCTGCGACAGGGCGTCATTGCCAAGATTGGCCCCAACCTGTCGACAACTGGCCAGATCATCCACGGGGGGGACTGCGTTGTGACACCCGGGCTGGTCAATACGCATCACCATTTGTATCAGACGCTGACCCGTGCGGTGCCGGGAGGCCAAGATGCACTGCTGTTTGGCTGGCTGGAGACGCTCTATCCGATTTGGGCCCGATTTGGACCAGACGAAATGCGGGTCTCGGCGATGATCGGGCTGGCAGAATTGGCATTATCTGGCTGCTCGATGAGTTCTGATCACCTGTACCTCTTTCCCAATGACGCACGGCTTGATGATACCATCGATGCCGCTCGTGCGGTGGGCCTGCGGTTTCACCCGACGCGGGGCGCGATGAGTATTGGCGTGTCGAAGGGCGGGTTGCCGCCTGATGCCTTGGTTGAGAGCGAGGACGCGATCGTCAACGATTGCATCCGGGTTATCGACGCCTATCACGATGCCTCTGCAGGGGCGATGCTGCGGGTTGGCGTGGCGCCGTGCTCGCCGTTTTCGGTCAGCCGTGAATTGATGCGTGATGCGGCCATTCTGGCCCGCGATAAAGGTGTAATGATGCATACACATCTGGCTGAGAATGCGGAAGATATTGCCTATTCCCAAGCGCATTTTGGGTGTCGTCCCGGACAGTATGCGGAAGATCTGGGTTGGACGGGTGCCGATGTCTGGCACGCCCATTGTGTCAAGCTCGACAGCGCTGAAATTGCGATGTTCGCAGGCAGTGCGACCGGCGTTGCCCATTGCCCCTGTTCGAACTGTCGTCTTGGCAGCGGCATTGCACCGGTGCGGGCAATGCGCGATGCCGGTGTTCGCGTTGGCTTGGGGGTGGATGGATCAGCCAGCAATGACGTTGGCAATCTGATGGCTGAAACACGTCAGACGATGTTATTGCAACGTGTGGCGCAGGGCGCGGATGCAATGAGCGCCCGTGAGGCATTGGAAATTGCCACCCGGGGCGGGGCCACGGTGTTGGGCCGAGATGATTGCGGCCAGATTGTAGTGGGCAAGCGCGCCGATATCGCAATTTGGGATGTCTCAGGTGTCGAGAGCGCGGGCAGCTGGGACCCTGCTGCGTTGGTGCTGGCAGGCCCCAGCAAGGTAAAGCATCTGCTGGTTGAAGGGCGCGAGATCGTACGCGATGGTCGGATCGTCACATTTGACCTGCCTCAGATGATTGCAGAACAAAACCGCCTCGCGCGACGATTGCACGATCTACTCTGACCCGCCACCGCAGGAACGCTAAATTTGAAATAAGATATTTGGCGCCGGAAGGGTTTAGCGGGTTTGTTTTCATGCGTCTGATTTGTCTGCATTTGGTCGCGAGGGCAGGGCGGACTCGCCTGCGATCCAGACATCGTGAATGGCCCGATCATCACCCATCATGATGGTGGGGAAAATGGCCTCCCAATCGGTTTGAGCAGTGGCAGTTCGCTGCGCAATGGCCGGGGTTGAGGCCAGATCCAACACCACCAGATCAGCCTCACGGCCAATGGCGATATTGCCGATTTTATCGCCCAGATGGAGAGCCTCTGCCGCACCTTGAGTTGCCAGCCACAGCAACTGCGCGGGATGCAGCGCCGTGCCGCGCAACTGAGCGATCTCGTAAGCGGTCGCCATGCTGCGCAACATCGAAAAACTTGATCCGCCGCCGGTATCCGTGGCCAGACCAATCCTATGACCCTGTGCCATTAGACCGGTGGTGTCGAACAGACCTGACCCGATAAAGGTGTTCGACGTGGGACAATGTATTACCGCAGCGCCCACGTCACGCAACCGATCACGCTCGCGCGGTTGCAGGTGGATGGCGTGACCAAAGACCGCCCTAGCTCCCAGCAATCCGGCGCTTTCATAGGTGTCGAGATAGTCTCGTGCCTGCGGGAAAAGCTCTTTGACCCAAGCGATTTCGTCGGTTTGCTCGCTCAGGTGGGTCTGCATCAGGCAGTCGGGATGCTCGCGCCATAATGCCCCCAGCGCCTCCAGTTGCTCTGGGCTTGAAGTGGGGGAAAAGCGCGGTGTGATAGCATAACCCAGCCGGTCAATACCATGCCAACGGTTGATCAGCCCTTTGCTGTCATCATAGGCCGAGCGGGCACTGTCGCGCAGCCCGTCGGGTGCGTTGCGATCCATGCAGGTCTTGCCACAGATAACCCGTTGACCTCGGTCTTGGGCGGCGGTGAAAAAGGCCTCGACACTGATGGGGTGGACGGTGGAAAAGCTGGCCATTGTGGTTGTACCGTGCGCTGTGGTCAAATCAAGGTAGCGCTCGGCGATCGCTGTGGCATAATCGGGATCATCAAATCGCATCTCTTCGGGAAAGGTATAGGTGTTGAGCCAGTCAATCAGCCGTTTGCCCCAACTTGAAATGATCGCGGTCTGCGGATAATGCACATGGCCATCGACAAAGCCGGCGCTGATCAGTTTGGGGCCGTAATCCCTCACTTGCGTCTGCGGATGCTGTGCCGTCAACGCGGTCGCCGGCCCCACGGCATCGATTTTCCCATCTCGGATCAGAACCGCGCCGTCGTGCAGGATCGAGGCGGCTTGTGTCGGGTCTGTTTGAAAAGGCGAATTGGTAAACGACAGAATCTGCCCTTTGAGAATGGTCATATGCGTCATCTGCAGTGTTCCTTTTGCCCCAGTGCTGCCGGGCTGTTTCATTTTAGGGGCTTTGTCCCGTCGGGTAAATGCTATCATGCCCCGGATTATGCAAAACTGTTTATTCAAAATCTGCGGCAACACTGATACGAGGGTGCTATGAGAGATCAAACAGAGATCCACTCCGCGGAAACAATTTCCCGCACAGACGTCTATGCGCTGGATCGCAAGGCGGTGACGGCGATCCTGTATGCCGTGGACGTGTCTGATCAGGGCCAGCTGCTGGCGTTGATGAGCCCTTTGCACCCGGCCGATATTGCCGACCTTCTCGAACAAATCAACGGGTTTGACCGACGGCGGTTGATTGATCTTTATGGCAAAGAGTTTGAGGGTGACATTCTCTCCGAGCTCGATGAGAGCATTCGCGAGGAAGTGATTGCAGCGCTGCGCCCGGATGTTCTGGTCGAAGCTGTGCGCGATCTGGAAAGTGATGAGGTTGTCGATCTTCTCGAGGACCTTGAAGACCGGCAAAAAACCACCATTCTTGAAGCCTTGCCTGAACCAGACCGCGTTGCTGTCGAACAATCGCTGACCTATCCAGAATTTTCTGCGGGTCGCCTGATGCAGCGTGAGGTGGTGATGGCCCCCGAACATTGGACGGTGGGCGATGCGGTTGATTTCCTGCGTGCGGCCAAGCGGCTGCCGGACCAGTTCTATCACGTCACACTGGTCGATCCAAAATTACGACCGCTGGCCAATGTGACTTTGGGCAAGCTGATGTCATCGGGGCGCAACGTGCCGTTGTTGGATATCGTCGAAGAGGTATTTTGTGTTATACCGGCATTACAGGACGAGGCCGATGTGGCCTATGCGTTCAATCAGTATCATCTGATTTCTGCGCCAGTTGTCGATGAAAGCAACCGGCTGATTGGAATGATCACCATCGACGACGCGATGGCGGTGCTTGAGGAAGAAAGCCAGGAAGATATCCTGCGTCTGGCGGGCGTCACCGAAAGCAATCTCAGCGACCGGGTTTTGGAAACTGCAAAACAGCGCTTTCCTTGGTTGGCGGTCAATCTGGTATCTGCGATTTTAGCCTCATTGGTCATCGCCCAGTTTGAGGCCACAATCGCCCAGTTGGTTGCCTTGGCTGTTTTGATGCCGATTGTCGCCTCTATGGGGGGCAATGCTGGCACGCAATCTCTTACGGTGGCGGTACGGGCTTTGGCGACGCGTGATTTAACCGCGTCGAATATGTGGCGTGTGGTGCGCCGCGAGGTGGTTGTTGGCTTGCTGAACGGGCTGTTGTTCGCCGCTGTAATGGGCGTGGTGGGTTTTGTCTGGTTCGGCTCTATTGCGCTGGGGGAGGTGATTGCAGCAGCCATGGTGGTCAATTTGATCGTGGCCGGTCTGTCGGGCACATTGGTCCCGATTGTTTTGGATCGCTTTGGTGTCGATCCGGCGCTTGCCTCAGGTGCGTTTGTCACCACGGTCACAGATGTGGTTGGGTTTTTCGCCTTTTTGGGGCTGGCCGCTTGGGTTTTGCTATGACTCCGCTTGAGGCGGAAAAAGCCGCCGCGCGCAGGGCTGGGTTTGCGCGGCGAAAAGCCGCTCATGCTGCGGCACCCGTCGCCGCGTCGGGGTATCTGTCTGAAGTATTGGCCGGGTATCGTGGGGTTACACTCGCAGGCTATATGCCGATCCGTACAGAGATCGATCCACTGCCGACGATGGCCGAGGCTGCGGCCTATGGCTGGGTTGGGGTGCCAGTCATTCAACGCGCCGGTGCCGCGCTGCTGTTCAGTCGCTGGGATCCGGAGTGTGCGCTCAAAGATGGGCCGTTTGGGGCAAAAATCCCGCAGATTGACCAATTTTTTGAACCGGAAATTCTGATTGTCCCTCTTGTGGCCTTTGATCGTCAAGGCGGGCGCTTGGGCTATGGCGGCGGGTTCTATGATCGCACCCTCGAAGGATTGCGTCAGCGGCGCAGAACGTTGGCGATTGGCTTTGCCTATTGTGCCCAAGAGGCAAAGGCGTTGCCGCTTGAACCAACCGACCAGCCGCTTGACATGATCGTGACCGAGCAAGGTGTGATCGAGCTTTAGGGGGCCATTGGTCGTTCTGACATGTTTTCCCCTTGCTGGCCGTAGTGGAAGCTCATATCTGTCAGCGGTATGAGATTTAAAAATAGTCGCGCGTATGAATTTATCGCGCTTATGTCATTTACTATGTCTTTGGTTGCCGTCAGTATTGATGGTGTGCTGCCCGCTCTGCCGGTTATTGCGCTGGAGTTGGGATTTATCACGCTTCAGCACAGCCAAATGGTGGTGTCGCTTTTTGTGTTGGGTATGGTGTTTGGCGAGCTGTTTTTTGGCCCGTTTTGCGATGCCTTTGGGCGTCGGCCTGCGCTGGCTTTGGGGGTGGGAGTGTTCTGCCTTGGGGCTGTGATTGCGATGGGCGCTGACAATTTTGAACAGATGGGTCTGGCGCGAGTGCTGCAGGGTCTTGGCGCTGCGGGGCCAAAGATTGTCTGCCGTGCTGTGATACGCGACTGGTTTGAGGGGGCGGCGATGGCACGGGTGATGTCGCTGATTTTCACCGTTTTTATTTTGGTCCCAATGATCGCGCCAATGATTGGTCAAGGTTTGCTGCTGGCGGCGGGCTGGCGCTGGATTTTCGGTCTGTATCTGTTTTGGGCCGGGGTTGCCGGTCTTTGGTTTATGATCCGGCAGCCTGAAACTTTGACGCGGGACCAGTGCGTTCCGCTGTCCCTGAAGCGGTTGTGTCTCAATTCCGGCCGTATTTTTAAAAGCCGCAAAGTCATGGCTTACACCTGTGCTTCGGGGATGGTGTTTGGGACACAATTGCTGTTTCTGGCCACTGCCCAAGCGGTATTTTCGCAAATTTACCACGTCGGTTTAATGTTTGCGGTGTATTTCGCGGTTTTGGCGGCCAGTCTTGGTTTGGCCACGTTGATAAATAGTCGTTTGGTGGCCACTTGTGGCATGCATAAAATGGTGCTCTACGGCGCGGTGGGGCATATAATCTTTGCGGGGCTTTTGTTTGGAGCAAGTCTGGTAACAGACCCGGGCCCGGCGTTTGTCTGGTTTATGGTTTTGCAGTTTATGATGCATTTTTGCATGGGAATTGTATTTGGCAATCTCGGTGCTTTAGTCATGCAGCCGCTGGGCCGCATCGCCGGTTTGGGAGCATCGCTGATGGCGGCGGTCTCAAGTCTGATTGCGGTGTTATTCGCCACTCTTTGCGGGTGGTTTTATGACGCAACTTTACTGCCATTGGCGCTGGGATATTTTGCCGCCGGTATGGTGACGTTGCAGTTGTTGCGGATCGGGCACAGAGCCTTGGGCGATGTGGTGTATCCTGTCAATTTGTCCGACGCGCCGGTCCCGAATTAACGCGCACCTGTGTTTGGGGATGTGGGATGCATCGTGGTTACGGTTTTACTTGCCCTTGGCGCCGCGCCGCCCTAGGAGCAGACGGATGAGATGTCTTTTTTTAGGTGATGTGATGGGCCGCGCCGGACGGCAGGCCATCCAAGAGCATTTACAGACGCTGCGACGCGACTGGAAATTGGATTTCGTCGTGGTCAACGGCGAGAATGCCAGCAATGGTGCCGGGCTGACCGGTGAGCATGCACAGCTGTTACTGGAGGCCGGTGCAGATTGTCTGACGCTGGGTGATCATGCGTTTGACAAAAAAGATATGTTGCAGGCGATTGAAGGCGAGAGCAGAATTATCCGGCCGATCAATTTTGCCAAGGGCGCTCCGGGGCGGGGTCACCGGCTGTTCACCGATGCGCGTGGCCGCAAGATATTGGTGCTGCAAGTGTTGGGGCAGGTGTTTATGAAGCGCCCGTTTTACGATCCGTTTTCGGCCGTAGATCAGGTGCTGCGGGCGCATCCTTTGGGCGGTCTGGCGCAGGCGATTATCGTAGATATTCATTGCGAGGCGACCTCTGAGAAAATGGCCTTTGGCCATTTTTGTGACGGGCGGGCAAGCCTTGTGGTTGGCACCCATACCCATGTGCCGACCGCTGATACCCAGATCTTATCTGGCGGCACCGGCTTTCAATCTGATGCCGGCATGTGCGGTGATTACAACAGCGTCATCGGTATGGATAAAGCGGAACCTCTGCGGCGGTTTATCACTGGCATGTCGAAATCACGTTTCGAGCCGGCTGATGGCCCGGCGACCCTTTGCGGTGTATTTGTAGAGACCGACGACCGCAGTGGCAAGGCGGTGCGCATCGAGATGATTCGCTATGGGGGCCGTTTACAGCCTGCCTGTGCATGATGGCGCAGCGCGGTTTTTATACGCTTTGCCTGTTGATTATGGGGATTGGCTGGGGCGCGACCATTCCGCTGACCAAGGTTGCGGTGAGTGAGGGGTATCAAGAATTTGGCTTGATTTTCTGGCAGCAAATCATCTGCGCTTTTGTACTGGGCATAGTATTATGTATCCGCCGGCAAGGCGTGGGTCTTGGCCGTCCGCAAATTGTGGCGTACGTTATCATAGCTGTATTTGGCACCGTGTTACCAAATACAGCATCCTACGAGGCGGCCGTGCATTTGCCGGGGGGGGTCTTGGCAATTTTAATTTCGACCGTGCCAATGTTTGCCTTTCCAATCGCTCTGCTGCTTGGAATAGAACGGTTTTCGTGGCGGCGCACAGCGGGGCTTTGTTTGGGTCTGTTTTCGGTGATGCTTATGGTCGCGCCTGAGACCAGTCTACCAGAGCAGATTGCTGTCGTGTTCATTCCAATCGCTTTGATTGCGCCCATTTTTTATGCATTTGAGGGCAATTATGTCGCTAAATGGGGAATCGGTGGATTGGATCCGGTTCAGGCGCTCTTTGGCGCGTCCCTGGTGGGCAGCGTAATATCACTTATCTTAGCTCTGGGGTCGGGACAATTTATCGACCCGCGCGGTCCGTGGGGCATACCGGATTATGCTTTTGTCACCAGTTCTCTGATGCACGCAGTCATTTACACGGCATATATTTGGCTGGTGGGTCGTGCCGGACCGGTCTTTGCAGCCCAAGTCGCCTATCTGGTCACATTATTTGGCATCTTTTGGTCGGTATGGCTGTTAGATGAAGCGTATTCAAAGTATGTATGGTTGGCCTTAAGCTGTATGCTTTTGGGGATATTCTTGGTGCTGCCCCGCTATAGAAAAAATACAAGGGTGCTTGCTGAACCCTCTGACATCGGCACTTGAAAGAACCGAAAAGACCGTATTTCTGATTTTGATCAGGGCAGGGCAGGGCAGGGCAGGGCAATCCACAATGAGCACGGGTGCGCGGATATTTGCAGGGTAAGTTCTATCCAATGTTTTAGCAGGATTGTTTCGTCTATTGCGACGTGTTTTTCCTCAACGTGAAATTATGGATAGCTCTGAACGCGTCTGATCACCGGGGTAGCAACGGGGTATTGGAAAGCGTAGGCGCGGGTGCATACCCCATTTAAGTGGCCCTATCCTCCGCCCGATGCGCCTCTTTGGGCGACTGTCGGGTTGCAGGCCCACCTCGCTGTGACTTATAGAATATAACAGGAATTCAAGTTAGACGGAGTTTACGATGGCCGGTCATTCAAAATGGGCAAATATCCAGCACCGCAAAGGGCGTCAGGATGCTGTGCGTTCGAAATTGTTCTCGAAGCTTTCGAAAGAGATCACAGTTGCCGCGAAAATGGGTGACCCGGATCCAGAAAAAAATCCCCGTTTGCGGATGGCGGTTAAAGAGGCCAAATCGGTTTCGGTGCCCAAAGACGTTATTGACCGTGCGATCAAGAAATCTACTGCCGGTGAAGGCGATGATTACGAAGAAATCCGCTATGAGGGCTATGGTCCCAATGGCGTGGCCGTGATTGTTGAGACGATGACTGACAACCGTAACCGCACGGCGTCAACTGTGCGGTCTACTTTTACTAAAAACGGCGGTAATCTGGGTGAAACAGGCTCCGTTGGTTTTATGTTTGAACGTACGGGTGAAGTAGTTTACGCGGCCACAGCCGGGGATGCGGATACGATTATGATGGCGGCGATTGAGGCGGGTGCCGACGATGTCGCTAGTGGCGATGAGGGGCATGTGATCACCTGCGCTGATTCTGATTTGAATATGGTTGCCACAGCGCTTGAAAGCGAATTGGGCGAAAGCGTTTCTACGAAATTGATCTGGAAACCGACAATGACCACCGAGTTGGATCTAGAGGGTATGCAAAAGTTGATGAAACTCGTGGATGCTTTGGAAGATGACGACGATGTGCAACGCGTCACGTCAAACTTTGAAGCTTCTGATGAAGTTATGGATCAGCTGTAACCCTATTACCAAGTATCAAACCCGCATTCAGTGCTGACAAAGCGTCCTGTCTTTTAGATACGGTTTTGCGCTGTGCAATTCTGGGATTTATAGTCAAATCAACCAGTGCGTCGTGAGGTCACCTTAATCCGCAGTTTTTCTGAGGGCGTGGTTTTGTTGTTTTTTGGGTCTTTTAAGTGGGGCTATTCCAGACTGAAATATTGTTGGGAAATTCTTGAGCTGCAGATGCTGGCTTAAACAAACGCAGTTCCCGCAAGATTTTCGGCTTTGGAATTGTAAGGGCAGAAAAAATATTGGGCATGATAGAAATTGTGAGCGAAATAGGCTTGAAACATGTATCAATATGTAACATAGTTTGTGATATATTTCTAAGGATAATACCGCCGTTGGTTTGAAAGGGTGCATTGTGTATAGATATACTGCCGTAGCTCAATTGCGAGAAATAGTAATGACAATGGAGCGTGACCTTGGTCTGATTGCATTGTCTCATAATGAAAAAGATGTCTTGTACGCAGTGCAGTCTGTTTTGACAGTCTCTGACGGCGTAGCCAAATCAGATGAGATCAGATCCCATGATCTTGTTCGGGATATGTCGCAACCAACATTCCATCGCGCATTGAAAAGCCTCTTGGCGCGGGGTCTTCTCCGACATGCACCGGACACCAAGGCAGGCTCGTACGTTATTTAAGAGCAGTCGCTCTGTCTCAGAATGATTGTTGTTTTGACTTCAAAGTATGTACTTTGATGACTGTCACGATTTGTTTTTCCGGGACAGTGGTCGGGAGCCTGTAACCGGACAGAATTGGCAATTTGAGACCTCTGCGTAATATCTTGGTTCTGGGATTTTCGAGGCTCGGGCGGCATTGATTGGTCCGCTGTGCTGCCAGCGGACGCATGAGTGGTGTTTTTTGGGTCAGGCAGCATTGTGTGCTTTGGGGGTTATTTTAATCTTGTTTGCGGCTTTGAGGAGGTTCTGGCTGATTGCAGCCATGGCGAGTTGGGCGTGAGTTTTTGCCTGCCCGAAGTATCGGGCGCGGTACAGGCCAAAAAGCCGTTTCATCGTGCCAAAGCATTGCTCCACCCGGAAGCGTCGTTTTGAGATGAGCGTGTTGAACCGCTTTTCCGAGGCGCGCAGTGGGCGTCCCCGGGCTGCTTTGCGCATGATCCCATCGCGGGCGTGGCTGCGCAGCCTCTCGCGGTTTGCCTTGCTGGCATAAGCCTTGTCGGCCAGCACGCGTTGTGCGGCTGTTCCTTTGATCATATGTTCAAACTCAGGGCTTTCACCGCGATTGGCGGGCGTCGTGTGGACGCGGTCGATAAAGCCTTCTTCATCGGTGCGGACAAACGCCTTATAGCCCAGCGTACTCTTTGACCCCTTCTTCACCCAACGGGCGTCTGGATCAGCACTGTAATAGACCTCGGGATTGTTGGGAGTGTCTGGCTCTGCCCTGTCCTGTGGGGCCTCGATGTGGGTGCGAGGCCGCGCCACACTTTCAACCAAGGTGGCATCAATGATGGCCGCTTCGGCCTTGCGTAGTTTCAGCCCGTGATCCTCAAGCTGGCGGCAAACTTCAGCCAGCAAGTCGTCGTAAACCCCGCCTTTGACCAGCGCAGTACGAAAGCGGCAATGGGTCGTCTCATCGGGTACGTTTCTGTGCAGCTCCAGCCCGCAAAACAGCATGAAGTCGAGCCGCACCTTCAAGGCGCGCTCCAGCTTTGGGTCGCTCAGCCCATGCCATTGGCCGATCAGAAGGCATTTGAACAATACCAGCGGATCATAGCCCTGCGGCCCCGCGCCAGAGCGCTTGAGACCCCGTTGCAGGATCGGCCCAAAGGCCCGCCAATTCATCAGCGCGTCAGCCTTCATTAACGCATCATCCGCCCCAATCCGATCCGCTGCTTCACGCAAAAATAGGTCCATAAAACCACCTCAAATTAACCAAGGCCAACATACCAAATCCTAAAAGCGGCGTGAACCGTCGATTATGCAGAGGTCTTAATTTTGTTTGACGGTGCAGGTCACGCTCTGCCGTGTATCCGATCCTTGAGAGCAAGAGGTCCGTATGGTAGTTTCGGATTTTGCGCGTGTTAAGGATGTCGTTTGGCTAATTTTATTTCCGGGTTTAGCTTGGGCTTATCGCTGATCATGGCGATTGGGGCACAAAATGCTTTTGTGCTCAAATCGGGGCTGCGGCGAGAGCACATTTTTATCATATGTACTCTGTGCGCTGTGAGTGATGCGGTGCTTATTGCAGCAGGCATCCTTGGGTTTGGCTCTTTATTAGATGCTGTGCCAAGTCTGGAAATCATCATGCGACTGGCTGGTGCGTGCTTTTTGTCTGTGTATGGATGCAAGAGCTTTTTGTCCGCGTGGCGTGGGGGCACAAGCCTGCAGGCTGCTGGCGCATCCAGCACATTGCTGGCGTCGGTTCTGACCTGCCTTGCGTTGACTTGGCTCAATCCGCACGTTTACCTTGATACAGTGGTTCTGCTGGGGTCGATTGCGGCCCAACACGACGACCGCTTTATTTTTGGGGTGGGGGCTGTCAGCGCGAGTTTTGTATTTTTCTACACGCTCGGCTTTGGTGCGCGATTGCTGGCGCCGGTGTTTTCCCAACCGGTGGCTTGGCGGATCCTCGATGCGTGCGTTGGGGCGCTTATGTGGGCGATTGCGATACATCTGTTTTTTAACTGATCAGCTCTTGCCTGTTGTTCAAATATAAGCGTTTATCACCGAATGTCTGAAACTTCATCATCGCGGCCCGGGGTTGGTATTGCCTGGATGGTCTTCACCGGGGTTCTGTTTGTGATGGTCACTGGGTTGGTGAAATATCTTGGCCCCACAATGCCCGCGCCTCAAGCGGCTTTTTTACGTTATGTCCTCGGGCTTGTCTTGTTGGTGCCGATGCTGCCGTTTCGCGAGGGGCTGCATTTGCAGAGACACCAATTACACTTGTCGATCTGGCGTGGCGTTTTGCATTCAGGTGCCGTGGCGCTGTGGTTTTTCGCCATGGCCCGTATCCCGATCGCCGATGTAACGGCTATGAATTATATGGCGCCGATTTATGTCACTGTCGGGGCGGCATTATTCTTAGGAGAGCGTTTGGCGCTGCGCCGTTTGGCAGCGATTGCATTTGCTTTGTTCGGGGTCATGATTATCCTGCGTCCCGGCTTTCGCGAGATCGGTACCGGGCACATGGCTATGATGCTGGCCACGTTGTTTTTTGGTGGCTCGTATCTCTTGGCCAAGCGATTGACCGACGAGATTCCAGCCGGACTGGTGGTTGTCTTATTGTCGGTCATCGTAACCATCGCGTTGTTGCCCATGGCGCTGGTGGTTTGGGTGCCGCCCAGCGGATCTGATTTGATGATTTTATTCCTCGTTGCCTGTATTGCCACTTTGGGTCATTACACAATGACGTTGGCTTTTAAGGCCGCCTCTATTTCGATCACGCAGCCCGTAACGTTCTTGCAACTGGTTTGGGCGGCTACTTTGGGTGTGGTTGTCTTTGGCGAGGCGATTGATCCGTTTGTGGTGCTTGGCGGGGTGATTATTCTGGCATCAGTGACGTTTATCAGCTGGCGTGAGGCAACATTGCAGCGTCGTCTACGCACGCCGCCGGTGCCCGCAACCAAAGTTTAGGAAGCCATACTTTATTTTTAAACAGGAATTTTTATGACTTAATTTTTTAACAATAAAAATTATCGATTGTTGTTTTCGGCCTCTGCTATGTCGAACCTTGGGGATGGGGTGTCGGCATTGGCGCTGCCATGGCTGGCCAGTCTGATAACCCGCGACCCGATGCTGATTGCCACCGTGGCTTTTGCCACCCGTCTGCCGTGGTTCCTATGCTCGATTCCTGCTGGCGTGATAACCGATCGCTATGACCGCAAACATCTGATGGTTGGCGCAGATATCCTGCGAATGATCTTGACCGCCGGGTTGGTAGTCTGCGCGCTGACGATCCCGCAGCCTGCGCCGGCAGGAGCAGCATTTACTGCGATATTGATGGTTTCGGGGCTGGCATTTTTGCTTGGACTGGCTGAAGTGGTGCGCGACAATGCGGCTCAAACCGTTTTACCCTCTGTTGTGGCCAAGTCCGATCTGGAACGCGCCATTGGTCAATTGTGGAGAATCGAACAGATAATGGGGGCTTTCATCGGCCCGCCGCTGGCCGGATTTTTAATCGCTTGGGCTGTGCCTGCACCGTTTGTACTGGATACGTTGAGTTTTGCCCTAGCGGCCGGAATGGTGTTTTTCATCGCAATTCCATCTCGACCGGCGGTGATCCGGCGTTCGGTCCGGCGCGAGGCGGTCGAGGGCATGGTATGGATACGGTCCCATCGGGTCATTTTACAACTGGCACTAATGCTGGGGGTGATGAACGCACTGGGGATGTTGGTGGTGACAATTTTAGTCTTGTATTCACAAGAGGTGCTGGGTCTTAGCGTGACCCAACACGGACTGTTGTTGATCGCCGGTGCGGCGGGAGGCGTGGTTGGGGGGCTGATCTGTCCAAAAATAGCTGCCTTGATAGGCCGCAGAAGAGCTTTGCACTGCGCGCTTCTGGGCGTGGCTGTGAGCAATGCGCTGCTGGCGCTTGTGCCTTCTGTGCTGATCGTGGCATTGGCACTGTTTTTGGAAATGTTTGCGGCACTGTTGTGGAATGTGGTGACTGTGTCGTACCGCCAGCGCTTTATTCCCGATGCGTTGCTGGGGCGGGTCAACAGCATATACCGTTTTTTCGGGTGGGGTTTGCTTCCCTTTGGAGCGCTGGCATCCGGTGCGATTGTGGTCATGGCCGAACCGGACCTAGGCCGGGCGCTGGCTTTGAGAATGCCGTTTGTGATTGCGGCGGCGGGATCATTTGCAATATTGCTCTACGGACTTGTTAGGTTGCAGATTGATGATGAATGACGGTGTGCCGGTATGGGGCTGCTCGGTGGAAGGTTGTGTTATTTTACTTGATTTTTTTTGATTGACGGATCAATCAAAAAACATCTAGAATATAGATGACTGTAAAAAGGAGTTAAAATGCCAAAAGTAGGGATGGAACCGATCCGCCGCGCGGCATTGGTCAAGGCAACGATCGCCGAAATTGGAGAGGCGGGCACACTTGATGTTACGGTCAGCCAGATCGCCAAGCGCGCCGGTATGTCTAGCGGGTTGGCCCATCATTATTTTGGCGGAAAAGATCAGATTTTTTTGGCTGCGATGCGTCATACATTGGCACTATACGCCGCCGAGGTGCGTGGGGCACTGTCGATGGCGTGCACGCCGCAAGACCGCATTGGGGCCATCGTCCGCGTCAGTTTTGCGCCCAGTCATTTTCAACGCGATGTCATCGCCGCATGGCTTAATTTTTATGTTCTGGCACAAAGCTCACAACAGGCCCGACATCTGCTTGGCATCTACCAGCGGCGGTTGCAGTCAAACCTGATCTTTGCACTGCGCCCTCTGGTGGGGTCGCGGTCGGTGGATATGGCCGAGCAACTGGCAGGTATGATCGACGGGCTTTATCTGCGCCAAAGCCTTGGACAAACCTTGGCCGACCCTGAGAGGGCGATCAAACACGTGATGCGGGCCGTGGCCTTGGAATTGGCGCAGGGGTCGCCACGATGAAGCGCAATATCCTGATTTTCATCGTGGATCAACTTAACGGCACCTTGTTTCCCGATGGGCCGGCTGACTGGTTGCATGCGCCAAACCTAAAACGTCTTGCGGCCCGATCAACGCGGTTTAAGCGCGCCTATACCGCCTCGCCGCTATGTGCGCCGGGGCGGGCGAGTTTTATGTCCGGTCAATTGCCCAGCGCCACGCGGGTTTATGACAATGCAGCCGAGTTCACTTCGTCAATCCCGACCTATGCCCATCACCTGCGCCGTGGTGGATACCAGACATGCCTGACCGGAAAGATGCATTTTGTCGGCCCCGACCAGTTGCATGGCTTCGAAGAGCGGTTGACCACCGATATCTATCCGGCCGATTTTGGCTGGACCCCCGATTATCGTAGGCCTGGTGAACGGATTGAATGGTGGTATCACAACCTTGGCAGCGTCACCGGCGCTGGTATTGGCGAAACCTCGAACCAGCTGGAATATGACGATGAAGTTGCCTATCAAGCCACCCGCAAGCTCTATGATCTGGCGCGCGAAGAGGATGTGCGGCCGTGGTGCCTGACGGTCAGCTTTACCCATCCGCATGATCCCTATGTGGCACGTAAAAAATATTGGGACCTTTATGAGGATTGCGATCACCTGCTGCCGCAGGTGCCGTCCATTCCTTACGCAGATCAAGATGCTCACTCAAAGCGTATTTTCGACGCCAATGACTGGCGGTCCTACGAGATTTCCGAGGCGCAGATCAAAGCCTCGCGGCGGGCGTATTTTGCCAATATCAGCTATCTTGATGACAAGATCGGTGGGATTTTGGACGTCCTTGAGATGACTGGGCAAGAGGCGACGATCCTGTTTGTATCAGATCATGGCGATATGCTTGGGGAACGTGGGCTATGGTTCAAAATGTCGTTCTTTGAGGGTGCGGCGCGGGTGCCTTTGATGATCGCGGCTCCTGAAATGGCACCGGGTGTTGTCACCGCGCCGGTTTCGACCATCGATAACTGCCCGACGCTATGCAATTTGGCGGGTATCAGTATGGCTGAGGTCATGCCTTGGACCCATGGGGAGAGCTTGGTGCCCCTCGCGTCGGGTGGAGCGCGCCATCAAGCGGTGGCGATGGAATATGCAGCAGAGGCGTCTTATGCGCCGCTTGTCAGCCTGTGTTCGGGGTGGTGGAAATACATCCGCTGTGCGCTGGATCCTGAGCAGCTGTTTAATCTTGAGACCGACCCGCATGAGCTGTGCAATCTGGCGTCTAACCCGCAGTATGCAAAGATTTTGCAGGATTTGCGCGACCAATCCCATGCGCTGTGGGATTTGGATCGGTTTGACGCTGAGATCCGTGAGAGCCAAGCCCGTCGCTGGGTGATCTATGAAGCGCTGCGCGAGGGAGGCTATTACCCTTGGGATTATCAACCGCTGCAAAAAGCCTCAGAGCGCTATATGCGCAATCATATGGACCTCAACGCCTTAGAGGCCAAAAAACGCGTTCCTAAGAGGACGTGAGTTATGTACCCCAGGGCCTACTCTACTCAAATTAAGGATTAAGCGATGACTTTCATTCAGCCCGCGGCCAGCCATTTTATCAACGGTCGCTATGTGGACGATACTAACGGCCCGGTGCTTGAGCTGATCTATCCTGCCAACGGACAGCTGTTGGGCCAGCTACATGCGGCGACACCTGCCATTGTCGAAGAGGCTTTGGCCAGTGCAAAACAGGCCCAAAAAGCCTGGGCGGCCACCAGTGGCACCCAACGCGGGCGTATTCTGCGCCGGGCAGCTGATATGATCCGAGCCCAAAACCACGCCCTGTCGGTGCTTGAGACGTATGACACTGGCAAGCCCTTGTCCGAGACGCTCTGTGCGGATGCGACCAGCGGCGCGGATGCGCTGGAATATTTTGGCGGCCTTGCGGGTAGCCTTACCGGTGAGCATATCCAACTGGGCGAGGATTGGGTCTATACTATCCGCGAGGCGCTGGGGGTCTGTGTCGGAATTGGAGCATGGAATTATCCCACTCAAATCGCCTGTTGGAAAGCAGCCCCTGCGCTGGCATGCGGCAATACAATGGTGTTCAAACCATCAGAAACAACACCGGTATGTGCTTTGAAAATTGCTGAAATTCTGTCACTCGCCGGTCTGCCTGACGGAGTTTTTAACGTCATTCAGGGGCAGGGTGATGTGGGGGCGTCGCTGGTGGGTGATGAGCGGGTGGCCAAGGTGTCTTTGACTGGGTCAGTGCCTACGGGTCGCAAGGTCTATGCCGCCGCGGCCGCTGACGTCAAACATGTCACCATGGAGTTGGGTGGCAAATCACCGTTGATTATTTTTGACGATGCCGACGTTGAAAATGCAGTTGGTGGTGCGATACTGGCAAATTTCTATTCTTCGGGTCAGATTTGTTCAAACGGCACCCGGGTGTTTGTACACAAAGATATCAAGCAGGCGTTTCTAACGCGGTTGGTCGAACGACTGAAGCAAGCCTTGATTGGTGACCCGCTGGATGAGAGGACAAATTTTGGGCCGATGGTCAGCCAACGGCAAATGGATATTGCACAATCCTATATCGCCAAAGGTAAGGAAGAGGGCGCGCGACTGGTCTATGGTGGAACTCGGCTGGCCGGCGACGGCTTTTATCTGGAACCGACTGTGTTTGCCGATGTGACAGATCGCATGACGATTGCCCAAGAGGAAATATTCGGACCGGTGATGTCGGTGCTTGATTTTGAGGACGAGGCCGATGTGATCTGCCGCGCAAATGCCAGCGAATTTGGTCTTTCGGCAGGGGTTTTTACCCGCGATATCAGCCGGGCGCACCGGGTGATTGCGGGATTGGAGGCCGGTAGCTGCTTTATCAATTCGTATAATGATGCACCCGTTGAGGCCCCGTTTGGTGGCATCAAACATTCGGGAGTGGGGCGCGAAAACTCTAAGGCAGCGATTGCGCATTATTCGCAAATGAAATCCGTCTATGTCCGCATGGGCGATTTAGAGGCACCGTTCTAGAAGGTGGCTTTGGGGGATAAAGTGGAAGCAGATTTTGTAATAATCGGGGCCGGCAGTGCCGGGTGCGCGATGGCTTACCGGTTGAGTGCGACTGGCGCCAGCGTGTTGGTGATTGAATTTGGCGGTACCGACGCAGGGCCGTTGATCCAGATGCCTGGTGCGTTGAGTTACCCGATGAATATGGCGCGGTATGACTGGGGGTTTAAGTCCGAACCAGAGCCGCATCTTGGCGGGCGCCGTCTTGCCTGTCCGCGTGGCAAAGTGATTGGTGGCTCGTCGTCGATAAATGGCATGGTCTATGTGCGGGGCCATGCAAAGGATTTTGATACATGGTCGGATATGGGGGCTAGCGGTTGGGCCTATGCCGATGTGCTGCCTTATTACAAACGCATGGAGTGTTGGAACAGTCGCGGCCAAGGTGGTGATGCGACTTGGCGCGGTACTGACGGGCCGCTACACGTGACCCGTGGCACCCGAGAAAATCCTCTCACACAGGCATTTGTCAAAGCTGGACAACAGGCGGGGTATGAGCTGACCGATGACTATAACGGTGAAAAACAAGAGGGTTTTGGCCCGATGGAACAGACCACTTATAAAGGTCAACGCTGGTCGGCGGCGAATGCCTATCTCAAGCCTGCCCTAAAGCGACCCAATTGTGAAATGATCCGTGCTCTGGCGGAGAAGGTGATTATCGAAGAGGGGCGCGCGGTGGGAGTTCAAGTGCGGCGTGGTGGTCAATCTATGCGCATCACTGCCCGACGCGAAGTAATTGTTTCTGCGTCTTCAATAAATTCTCCTAAATTGCTGATGCTGTCGGGGATCGGTCCGGCACAGCATTTGGTCGAGCATAATATCACGGTTGTGGCCGACCGGGCTGGTGTGGGGCAGAACCTACAAGATCATCTTGAACTGTATATCCAAATGGCTGCCAGTCAGCCGGTCAGTCTGTACAAATATTGGAACCTGTTGGGCAAGGCTTGGGTAGGCGCCAATTGGCTGTTTGGGCGGCGTGGACCGGGCGCCTCAAATCAGTTTGAGAGTGCCGCCTTTATCCGGTCGCGCGCTGGGATGACCTATCCCGATATTCAGTATCACTTTCTGCCTTTGGCGGTCCGTTATGACGGGCAGGCAGCGGCCGAGGGACATGGGTTTCAAGCTCACGTCGGCCCGATGCGCAGTGGCTCGAGGGGGGCTGTAAGCTTGCGCTCATCCGATCCGGCTGCCGCGCCTAAAATCCTGTTTAACTATATGTCTCAGGCCAGCGATTGGCAGCAGTTTCGCACCTGTATCAGGCTCACCCGAGAGATTTTTGCACAAGACGCGTTCAAGCCCTTTGTGAAACACGAAATTCAACCGGGGACGGCATTGCAAAGCGACCGTGACTTGGACGGGTTTATTGCGGACCATGTGGAAAGCGCCTATCATCCGTGCGGCACGTGCCGGATGGGCGCGCCAGATGATCCATTGGCTGTGGTGGATCCAGAAGCGCGGGTCATAGGGATCGATAATTTGCGATTGGCTGACAGCAGCGTCTTTCCGCAGATTCCAAACGGCAACCTTAACGGACCATCGATCATGGTGGGAGAAAAGGCCAGCGATCATATACTGGGCAAAACACCGTTACCAAGAGCAAACGACCGCCCGTGGATATCGCCTCGCACGAACACTGCCCAGCGGTAGCGTTCGGCGCCCTACGGATCGTTAACGGATGGAAACGCATATATGGGTTTGCAGCAAGTATACTAGTTGAAGTCGTTCTGTTTAACGGGAGAAAAACGGGGAACGTCCAGCGTTTTTCTGGCCAGCTTTCGTTGGCGCGCACGCACCGGCAGCATGATCAGGATACCCGATACAGCCGAACACTCCATCAACCACAACAGAGGAATTTCGCCTGAGTCAATAGACACCATCGCGCCTGCCAGCGCCGATAATGCCGCACCGCCACCGATCATGATAGCGCTGCCAATGCCAGAGGCTGTTCCAGCCAGGTTTGGCCGGGCAGAGAGCATGCCGGCGGTTGCATTTGGAATGGTCATACCGTTGCCAAACCCAACAAAACACATAAATCCAAAAAAACTAAGGCTTGAGCCATACCCTACATAACTGACGATCAACGACAAGGCAGATCCCAGACTGGTGAATCCAAGGCCGCTAAACACCATGGCGTCGATCCCAAACTTTTGAGACCAACGTCCCGACATGTAATTACCAGCGAAATAACCCATGGCAGGCGCGCCAAAATAAAGTCCGAGTTGTTCAGGTGTAAGACCAAATATCTCGGTGCCTACAAAGGGTCCCCCCCCGAGGTAAATGAAAAATGAGCCTGAGCCCAAAGCCGAGGCAAGACAATAGCCCCAAAATCTTTGGGATTTTAATAGTTGTTTGTATTCAATGACCTGTTGTGAAAAAGAGGTTTTATTCTTTGGCGCCGTTTCTCCCAAATCAAACCAGGTAAGGATAAAGATACATATTCCGAGACCGGCTAATAACACAAATATTGCCTGCCATCCAAAGTATTTATCTAGGTAACCGCCAATACCTGGGCCAATCATTGGCGCCACGGCCATGCCCATCGTAACATAAGCGATCTTAGAGGCCGCGGCTTCTTTGCCTACAGTATCGCGAACCACGGCCCGCGACAGGACCATAGTTGTCGCGGCAAAGGCTTGCACAAAGCGTAATGCGAGAAAAGTTTCGGTATTGGGTGCCCAGATCGTCGCCAAAGAGGCAATTATGAATAAAATTAAACTGATTAGGATAACCGGACGGCGACCGATACGGTCAGATATAGGTCCGCTGAACAGCTGTAATAATGCGCTTGCCCCTAGGTAGATTGCGACTGATAGGCTCATTATGCTGGGTGTGGTGTTGTAATAAGCTGCCATGCTGGGCAGACTGGGCAGAAAAATATTCATCGCTAACGCCGAGATGCTGGCGAGGGCGATCAAAGTGGTGATATGTGGTTGTGTGCTTTGGTCCAAAAATCGGGCGGGCTCGAAAATTTTCATATGTTTGGATATGAAGTTTAAACGCTTTTGTCCATGATAATTTAACCATAGGTTGAGAAATCAACCGCAGTGGGCTGGCTGAACTTATTGCCTTCCGTGTTTTTGTTGATAGATTGCGCCCAATTAAAAAGGGAATGGCCATGATTGATGTCCTGCGTGAATTAGAAAATCGACGCGAAAAAGCCCGTCTCGGTGGAGGACAGCGGCGGATAGACAGCCAGCACGCCAAGGGAAAGCTCACCGCACGTGAACGGGTTGAATTATTGCTAGATGAAGCCAGTTTTGAAGAATTTGACATGTTCGTGGCGCATCGGTGTACCGATTTTGGCATGGCAGACGACCGTCCCGCGGGGGATGGAGTGGTCACCGGCTGGGGCACAATAAACGGACGTATGGTCTATGTGTTTTCACAAGATTTTACCGTTTTTGGTGGATCGTTGTCCGAAACACATGCGCAAAAAATCTGTAAAATTATGGATATGGCGATGCAGAACGGCGCGCCTGTGATTGGTATCAATGACTCTGGTGGGGCCCGTATTCAAGAGGGCGTTGCTAGCCTCGCGGGCTATGCCGAAGTTTTTCAACGTAATATACTGGCCTCGGGCGTTGTGCCGCAGATAAGTTTGGTCATGGGCCCTTGTGCCGGAGGCGCTGTCTATTCGCCAGCAATGACAGATTTTATTTTTATGGTTAAAGACAGCTCTTATATGTTTGTAACCGGCCCGGATGTTGTGAAAACCGTCACCAACGAAGTGGTCACGGCAGAAGAGCTTGGGGGTGCTTTGACCCATACGAAAAAGTCATCAGTGGCTGATGGTGCGTTTGAGAATGATGTTGAGGCGTTGGTTGAAGTTCGGCGTCTGGTGGATTTCTTGCCACTGAATAATCGCGAAAAACCCCCGGTGCGGCCTTTCTTTGATGAACCCGCGCGGGTCGAGCCGTCGCTTGATACGCTTATTCCAGATAACACAAACACGCCCTATGATATCAAAGAACTCATCTTAAAACTGGCCGATGAGAGTGATTTTTTTGAAATTCAGGAAGAGTTTGCGCGCAATATTATTACTGGCTTTATGCGCCTTGAAGGACAGACAATTGGCGTTGTGGCCAATCAACCTATGGTTTTAGCGGGCTGTCTTGATATTGACAGTTCGCGCAAAGCCGCGCGATTTGTACGGTTTTGTGACGCATTTGAAATTCCTATTCTGACCTTGGTGGATGTGCCGGGCTTTCTGCCCGGCACGTCGCAAGAATTTGGCGGCGTGATAAAACATGGTGCAAAGCTGCTGTTTGCGTATGGCGAGGCAACGGTGCCAAAAGTGACCTTGATTACCCGCAAGGCTTACGGGGGCGCCTATGATGTAATGGCCTCAAAACATCTTCGAGGAGATTTTAACTATGCTTGGCCCACGGCCGAGATTGCCGTGATGGGAGCCAAGGGTGCGACCGAGATTATCCACCGTGCCGATCTGGGGGACAGCGAAAAAATTGCCCAACATACGCTTGACTATGAAACCCGGTTTGCCAATCCGTTTGTTGCGGCCGAGCGCGGCTTTATCGATGAGGTGATCCAACCGCGTAACACGCGTATGCGGATATCGCGGGCCTTTGCCGCATTACGGGGTAAAAAACTGACCAACCCTTGGAAGAAACATGATAATATCCCGTTGTAGAGGGGTGTAATGGCAAAGTCTCGATGGCACATTTTGTGGGATGCGCAGGGTGTAACGTTGGCCCGTCGGGTGCCGGTCCGCTTTGATATCTGTGTCGAGATTACGTTGCCCAAGGCGCGCAAATTATATTTAGCCCAGCAAATCCGCCAAGATTTGTGGCGGCGCTTAAAGAACTTACGTGGGTTCGCCCCGGTTGTGCGCGTTGTAGACTGTGAGCATGGGCTTTTGGTACGTGCCGGGGGCCAAGTGCAGGGCGCGTTACCGAGACAGCGCGTTGAGGATGATATCAGAGCTTTGTTGAGTGATGGTCGCCTGCAATTTCGTTGGCTCAACCAAGCGAGGCTGAGGCTGCAGTAGTATAATTGTCCTATTGAGGGTTGGCTGAATGCAAACACGGCGCTTTTGCCATTGCAAAGTTGTTTTATATCAGTCCTTTATTCCACCGCATTTGGTGAATTTTAATTACAGTAAAAGTATAGAATTTCATTTATCTAAATTCTTAGGTATGTTAATGATACAGTCGGAAACGTATTCACTTTTTGAATCTGTGACCGCATAGTCTAAAGATAAGCCATCACGGTTTCTGGATAACTTAGGAGTTTAAAATGTTAAACAAGTGTAAATTGATTGTTGTTTTCGGTTTGGTTGCCGGTCTTGCAGCATGTGCCCAACCCGTTGAGCCGGTTGACACTGGCGAGATCACAATGGAACCCACAATGGGTGGTAAGTACAAGTAAGTTCGCTTAGAGCGGATGTCATGCTAACTGCAAAGGACTTCATGCTGTTTTCATGTTGCTTTGTGGGCCCATGTTGAAACATCGGCAATTTCCGGGGCGCCTTGCAGGAACTGATTTCCAGTTTACTGTTAGGCGGGCTAATCCCAAAGGCGTGACAGCTATAACGCGCAGAGAACGTTATAGCGATCGTAAACCGGCAGATCGCCGGGCTGATAGTGGTTTCGTCAAAGCGCTCTGGGAGTGTTTTGGCGACCAGCCATTCGTGCGTGGCAACCTTGATGCTGGTCGGCTGAGCTGGTTGTTCGGGCGTGAAGTCATCGCGGCGCAAGAGCCGTTTGATGTTCGAGATTATGGTGCTGAATTGGTTTTGAACCTACCTTTAGCGCGCGTTTCTTTTCCTGAAGCTTTTGATACTTAAGGTTCTGTAACCCGTTGTTTGGGGCAGCGACTAGACTCAGCACGAACTCGGCTTTTACCTGCCTGCGATCTGGGTGTTTGGTATGGATTTTCCGGTGCTTAGACTAGAACAGACCGCCTAAGCCTTGTGTGTTATCGAGGCCCTGTATATAATTGAGAAAATTTGGTTGAAGTCCCCTCGATAAAGGATTGAGTATGTTCGATAAATTATTGATAGCAAACCGGGGCGAAATTGCCTGCCGAGTAATAAAAACTGCTCGTAAGATGGGTCTAAAGACGGTGGCAATTTATTCAGATGCCGATAAAAATGCGTTGCATGTAGAAATGGCAGACGAGGCTGTACACATCGGGCCAGCCGCCGCCAATCAGTCTTATATCGTGATCGAAAACGTGATGCGCGCGGTGACACAAACCGGCGCTCAAGCCGTGCACCCCGGGTACGGATTTCTGTCGGAAAATAGTAAATTTGCCGAAACGCTCGAACAAGCTGGTGTCGCTTTTGTCGGGCCGCCGGTACGAGCGATCGAATCTATGGGTGACAAGATTACCAGCAAAAAGATTGCCCAAGAGGCTGGGGTCAGCACCGTTCCCGGATACATGGGCCTGATTGCGGATGCCGAAGACGCGATTAAAATTTCTAATCAGGTCGGATACCCTGTGATGATCAAAGCCAGTGCTGGTGGTGGGGGCAAAGGCATGCGTATTGCCTGGAACGATGACGAAGCTCGCGAAGGTTTTCAAAGCTCGAAAAACGAAGCGGCCAACAGTTTTGGCGATGACCGGATTTTTATCGAGAAGTTCATCACCCAACCGCGCCATATCGAAATTCAGGTCCTGGCGGATGCGCACGGCAATTGCTTGTATCTAGGCGAGCGCGAATGCTCGATCCAGCGCCGGAACCAAAAGGTGGTTGAAGAGGCGCCATCTCCCTTTCTTGACGCGGCCACACGCAAGGCAATGGGCGAACAGGCCTGCGCCCTGGCGATGGCGGTGGGCTATACCAGTGCAGGTACGGTTGAGTTTATCGTAGATGGTGACCGGAATTTTTATTTTTTGGAAATGAATACTCGATTGCAGGTCGAACATCCCGTGACTGAACTGATCACCGGGATTGATCTGGTAGAACAGATGCTGCGGGTGGCCAACAATGAACCGCTTAGCCTTACCCAAGACGATGTGAAACTAAATGGCTGGGCCATTGAAAACCGGCTTTATGCCGAAGATCCCTACCGGGGGTTCCTGCCCTCAATCGGCCGTTTGACCCGCTATCGCCCGCCGGCTGAAATCACCACGGATAGCCATGTGATCCGCAATGATACCGGCGTTTTTGAGGGTGGTGAAATCAGTATGTATTACGACCCGATGATTGCAAAACTATGCACATGGGCCCCGACGCGGGGCGGTGCGATTGCGCATATGCGTGAGGCATTAGATCGTTTTGAGGTCGAGGGTATTGGTCATAATCTGCCATTTTTATCTGCAGTGATGGATCATCCAAAGTTTGTATCCGGTGATATGACAACGGCTTTTATCGAAGAGGAATATCCGGACGGGTTTACCGGTGTGACCCTGCCTGAGGCTGACCTAAGACGCATCGCGGTCTGCTGCGCTGCGATGCATCGGGTGTCTGAGGTTCGGCGTACCCGCGTATCGGGACGAATGGACAATCACGAACGCAAAGTTGGCGTAGATTGGGTGGTGACCCTGCAAGGCGCCAGTTGGCAGGTCAAAATCGAAGCCGATCGCGCTGGTTCAACGGTGTGCTTTGAAGATGGTACCACGCACCGGGTCAGCGGAGACTGGACGCCAGGGGACGTTTTGGCTGTTATGATAGTGGATCAAACGCCTTTGGTTTTGAAAGTGGCCGAGACAAACAGCGGCTTTCGTGTTCGGTCACGTGGTGCCGATTTTATTGTGCGTTTGCGGACGCCGCGCCAGGCTGAATTGGCGCGACTAATGCCGGAAAAACTGCCCCCGGATACTTCTAAACTGCTGCTCTGCCCGATGCCTGGCTTGATTGTCAAAATAGATGTAAAAGTGGGCGACGAAGTGCAGGATGGTCAAAGCCTATGCACTGTCGAAGCCATGAAAATGGAAAATATTCTACGGTCAGAAAAGAGAGTGTTTGTGACCAAGATTAACGCGGCCCCCGGGGACAATTTGGCTGGTGGGATCCCCGGGTACCGAGCTCGA
>JGI24916J38487_100398_pt1 | contig 31919 bp, 24 predicted proteins | sample LinPfosmplate4_FD_38487 | JGI IMG/M metagenome (IMG submission 38487) | reverse complement strand
TGCAGGTCGACTCTAGAGGATCCCACGGCAGCGGCGACATGCTGCGTATTGGGGTCGGATTGCGCAATATCTTCCCCTTGGATATACAGCCCCTTAAACCGCCCACTGACGGCCGAGTCGAGCATATTGGGGATTCGCATACCGGGGTCTTCGCGCAGCGTGACACCCCAAATCTGTGAAAACTGCTCGCGGACGGTATCGTCAGAGACATGTCGATAGCCCACAAACTCGTGAGGAAAAGAGCCCATATCGCAGGACCCTTGCACGTTATTTTGGCCACGGAGCGGATTCACCCCCACACCCAGCCGACCGATATTGCCGGTTGCCATGGCCAGATTGGCCATGGCCATCACCATCGTTGAGCCTTGCGAGTGTTCCGTGACGCCCAACCCATAATAAATGGCGCCATTGCCTGCTGTGGCAAACGCTCTTGCCGCAGCACGCACGGTGGCTGCAGGGACACCGGTAACCGCCTCCAGTGTCTCTGGGCTGTTCTCAGGCAGACGAATAAAATCTTCCCAGGCTTTAAACGATACGCGGTCACAACGCTCTGCAACAAATGCCTCATCAATCAGCCCTTCGCTAGCGATCACGTGAGCAACTGCATTGAGCACCGCCACATTGGTGCCCGGCAATAACTGCAGGTGATGCTCCGCGCTCACGTGTGGTGATCGCACGAGATCAATCGAGCGGGGATCAATCACAATGAGATCTGCACCTTCTCGAAGCCGACGCTTCATGCGCGAACCAAAGACAGGGTGCGCATCAGTGGGGTTGGCACCAATGACCATCATCACGTCGGCGTGCTGCACCGATGCAAAGTCTTGCGTACCAGCACTGGTGCCAAAGGTCTGCTTAAGACCATAACCGGTGGGTGAGTGACAGACGCGCGCGCAGGTGTCGACATTGTTCGTGCCAAATGCGGCGCGGACCATTTTCTGCACAACATAGACTTCTTCGTTGGTGCATCGTGAAGAGGTGATACCGCCTATCGCATCCACACCATGACTGGCCTTGATGGCATTAAAACGATCGGCCGCAAAACCAATCGCCTCCTCCCAACTGACTTCCCGCCACGCCGCATCGATGCTGTCTCGGACCATCGGTGTGGTGATACGGTCCTGATGCTGCGCGTATCCCCACGCGAAACGACCTTTCACACAAGAGTGACCCGCGTTGGCACCGCCTTGCTTATCGGGCACCATGCGCACCACCTCATCGCCCCGCAACTCGGCGACGAAAGAACAGCCCACGCCACAGTAAGCGCAGGTGGTTTTGACCTTACGGCTGGGCACGCCTAATTCAATGACACTTTTTTCTTGCAAGGTGGCCGTCGGACACGCCTGAACACAGGCGCCACACGACACGCACTCGCTTTCTAAAAACGGTTGTTGCTCACTCGGTGAGACGCGCGAGCCAAATCCACGCCCCGCAATCGTGAGTGCAAACGTACCCTGTACCTCTGAACACGCACGGACGCATCGACTACAGACGATGCATTTACTGGTATCAAACGTAAAATAGGGATTGGACTCATCTTTGGCACCCGCTAAATGATTCGCTCCTTCAGTACCGTAACGCACGTCACGCAACCCGACGGCACCCGCCATATCTTGCAGCTCACAATCCCCGTTAGCGGGGCACGTTAAACAGTCGAGGGGATGATCTGAGATGTAGAGTTCCATCACCCCTTTTCGCAGTTTGTCGAGGCGAGTCGTTTGTGTCTTGACCGACATCCCCTCCTGACACGGTGTGGTGCAGGAAGCGGGTGTGCCATTGCGGCCCTCAATTTCGACCAAGCACAACCGGCAAGACCCAAACGCCTCTACATTATCGGTCGCACATAACTTAGGAATGTTGGCGCCAGCGATGGCAGCCGCACGCATCACGGAGGTCCCCTCGGGCACCGTCACCGGCATACCATCGATGTGGACGGTCACCTCAACTTCAGAATTCATCGCAGGCGTACCATAATCCTGCGACAGATCGAGTTGAGCGGGGTCAAACTGCTGAACCATATTCATTGCGTCGCCCTCAACCCGTGGCAATCACGGGTGATTGAAAATCTTCTGGAAATTGATTGATCGCGCTAAGCACGGGGTTGGGCGTTAAGCCGCCCATTGCGCAGAGCGAGCCTTGTGTCATCACGTCGCACAAATCACGGAGCAGCGCTGTATTGCCCTCGACGTCTTGCCCAGCACGAATTTTATCCAAGGTCTCGACGCCGCGGACTGCCCCTATTCGACAGGGCGTGCACTTGCCACAGGATTCCTCTACGCAGAAATCCATCGCAAAACGCGCTTGATCGGCCATGTTCACCGTCTCGTCAAACACAACAATACCCCCATGACCAATCATTCCTCCCGCAGCAGCCAATGCCTCATAGGTCATCGCCACATCGAGCTTGTCATCCGGCAGATAAGCACCGAGGGGTCCACCCAGCTGAACGGCTCTGATCGGTTTCCCCGAGCGAGTCCCGCCGCCAAAATCAGCGACTAAGGCTCGAGCGGTAATTCCAAAGGCGGTCTCGACAATGCCACCTTGCGCTATGTTACCCGCCAGCTGAAACACCTGTGTGCCCAGAGAGCGCTCCTGCCCCAATGCGGCATAGGCCTCTGCGCCGCGCGCCAAGATTGAGGGCACGCTGGCGATTGTCAGGACGTTATTGATCACCGTAGGGGTGCCAAACAAGCCCTTGATTGCCGGCAAGGGTGGCTTGGCACGGACCATACCGCGACGTCCTTCGAGACTCTCGAGCATGGCGGTTTCTTCGCCACACACGTAAGACCCGGCACCGACTCGAATCTCTACATCAAAGGCGACCTTCGAGCCGAGAATATCGTCACCCAACCAGTGACGCTCCCTGGCAATGTGGATCGCTGCCTGCAGGGTTGCGATCGCATCTGGATACTCTGACCGCAAATAGACCAAGCCTCGGTCAGCCCCCACCGCATGAGCCGCAATCGTCATCCCCTCCAGCAAACAAAAGGGATCACCTTCCATCAACATGCGATCGGCGAAGGTACCGCTATCGCCCTCGTCCGCATTGACGCAGATATACTTATGAGGTGTCGCATCCCGTGACTCGCCGGCATGAGGCTGTGCCGATTGTTCGGCCACTGTGCGCCACTTAATACCGGCAGGGAATCCCGCGCCACCGCGACCGCGCAAACCAGAGGTAGTGATAATGTCGACGACGGCATCGCCGCTCACAGCAAGCGCGTTCTTCAGGCCGGCTAAGCCCCCATGACGGAGATAATCCTCTGGGTCCAATGGATCGGTCACGCCGACGCGCTCATAGATCCATCGGTTTTGCCTAGCGAGATAATCAATTTCTTCAACCGGACCGACGTAATGCTCACTGTCCTCTGAGGGCAGTGCTTGCTCAATGTGCACCGCTGTCATATTGGACCAGCCCACTCTCTCACCATCACGCGTCTCGGCGCGCTCGATCAGGGGCTCCATCCACAACATGCCACGGCTGCCATTACGAACGACTGTCTCGCCACGGTCTGTCAGCGCAGCCGCCACCGCATCGGCACCCATCGACCGAGCCGCTGCATCGCGCGGTACGAACCAAATACTCATAGCGGCCTCTCCTGCGCCTGCGCTGCATCAATTGCCTGGCACAGGCGCGCGACATCTGCGCGACCAATGAGCTCGCCATCCACCATCGCAGCGGGCCCCAATGCGCAATTACCCAAGCAAAAAATAGGCTCATCGACGCCCGTTAGCGTGGCCAGTTCAGGACTCGCCTCACAAGCAGCGGACCATTCGGCTTTTAACGTGCGTGCACCCACCGCTTGGCAGGCTTCAGCCGCGCACAATCGCACCGGCACTGCAGGGGGTGGGGTCTCACGTAAATCCGCATAAAAAGTGAACACACCATGGACATCTGCACGAGACACATTGCAAGCCTCAGCAATCAGCGCAATCGCATCGCTATAGACGTGCCCATAATGCGCTTGCACTGCCTGCAAACACAGCAATACGGGACCCGACTCCGCAGCGACGATTGGCGCAATCAAAGCTGCAGCTTCCTCAGCGTTCCATTCAGGTTGGCGTGTGATAGTCATGACGCGACGCAATCTCCCCCAGCATACACATTTAACCGGTCATCCCGGGTAAATCCCAACAGCACCAGCCCATGTGCTCGTGCCAGATCAACTGCCAGCGTGGTCGGCCCAGATACTGCCACAATCCCTGCCACACAGGCTCGTAAGGCTTTCGCCACGATCTCGTAAGACACTCGCCCGCTTACCACGAGCAGATGATCAGTGAGCGGATAACGGTCTGCCAAGAAAGCGCTCCCAATCACTTTATCCACTGCATTATGGCGTCCTACGTCTTCTCGCACCACTACTAGCCCCTTAGTCGGTGAAACCAGGGCAGCGGCGTGCAAGGCGCCTGTCAAATCAAACATTTTCTGCTCTGCCCGCATAGCGGCCACCAGCTGATGCGCCTGCTGCGGCGTCAGCTCCCATCCCTGTGTGTGAAGCGGCGCCCGCGGGGCGGGGGTGGCCTCAATGACCTCTGCGCTACAGATCCCACAAGAACTCGACGTGAGGTAAGCGCGCGGTCTTGGGGGAACCGCCGTATCAATCAGCGACAGGCAAACCGTATCAACCGCCGCTGCATCAGCCGCACCGGCCACCACGGCACCCATTCGTTCGACCGCCATGAGATCGCTGCGGGCCGTCAAGTCTGTCTCACTGATGAGCCAACCAACCGCCAGCTCCTCATCGTGTCCGGGTGTTCGCATCGTGGTGGCCACCGCCTCCCCGTTCACCATTACCGATAACGGCGCCTCGACCACAACAGGGTCAAACGCCTCATCAGATTGCGCGCCGGCGGCCGTTACGGCGCTAACGCGCCGAACCGGTCTTTGATCCGTCGCGTGAAGCACCACTAGAAGAGGCCTACCACCTGACCGTCAACCACGTCGATCTGTTCACTGGCTGGGACCTTTGGTAAACCTGGCATGGTCATCACGTCACCACAAATTGCGACCACAAATCCGGCGCCGACCGAGAGCCGCACTTCACGAATATCCATCACATGGTCGGTCGGTGCGCCCTTGAGCGCAGGATCAGTCGAAAACGAGTACGGTGTTTTAGCAATGCACACCGGCAGGTGGCCATAGCCGCCATCGGTGAGCTCCTTGATTCGGTCACGCACCTTGGTATTCGCGGTGATTTCACTCGCGTGATAAACCTTAGTCGCCACCGCTTCAAGTTTCTCCCAAAGCGAGAGCTCCGCCGAATAGACAAAAGAATCGTGAGGCCGATTAGCCGGCGTGGAGTCGGCGTCACAGATTTCGGCCACCATATGCGCCAAATCGGTCGCTCCCGCACCACCATTCGCCCAATGACTCGACAGCGCCACTTTGACACCCAGCGCATTACAATGCTCCATCACCAGCGCGACCTCTGCATCCGTGTCGGAGACAAACTGGTTAATCGACACTACCGCGGGCACACCGTAGTTCTCGCGCAGATTGTTGATGTGCCGATTCAAGTTGGCGAGCCCTACCCGCAGTGCCGGCAGATTTTCTTGTGTCAGGTCTTCACGCGCGACACCACCATGAAACTTCAGCGCACGAATCGTTGCGACCAGCACACTGGCCGAAGGGCGAATTCCCGCCGAGCGGCATTTGATGTCGATGAACTTTTCGGCACCCAAATCGGCACCAAATCCCGCTTCGGTGACAACGTAATCAGCCAGACGAAGTCCCGCCATAGTGGCGATGACGGTGTTGCAACCGTGGGCGATGTTGGCAAACGGGCCCCCGTGAACAAAAGCTGGCGTTCCCTCCAAGGTTTGGACTAAGTTCGGCGACAGCGCATCTTTCAGAATTGCGGTTAAAGCGCCCGCTGCCTTCAAATCTTGCGCCGTAATTGGCTCGCGCTCGCGCGTGTAGCCGACCACAATGCGACCTAATCGTTCTTTCAGGTCATTAAGGTCTGTCGCCAGACAAAAGATCGCCATGATTTCTGAGGCCACCACAATGTCAAAGCCATCTTGACGAGGGTAACCGTTGCCCGGCCCACCCAGAGAAACGGTGATGTCCCGCAGTGCTCGATCATTCATGTCGAGCACCCGCTTCCATGTCACCCGGCGAACATCGATGCCCAGGGGGTTGCCATGGTGCACGTGATTGTCGAGTAGCGCGGCCAAGAGATTATTCGCCACCCCAATTGCGTGCAGATCGCCGTTAAAGTGAAGGTTAATGTCCTCCATCGGAATCACCTGCGCATAGCCACCGCCCGCTGCGCCGCCTTTCATGCCAAAGACGGGACCGAGGGAGGGCTCGCGCAAGCAGATGACAGCGTCTTTACCAATGTGACGTAACGCGTCGCCCAAACCCACGGTGGTAGTGGTTTTGCCTTCACCGGCCGGTGTGGGACTGACCGCGGTCACTAAGATCATACGGGCGCTCTCACGCACCGGCTGCTCAAGCAACCAGTTTAAATTGACCTTGCCCTTTATCCGGCCATAAGGCTCGAGTGCCTCATCGGGTATCTGCAGCTTATCCGCGATCTGCGTGATAGGTTGAGGCGTTGCCGCCTGAGCGATTTCAATATCCGATGCCATGTGCGTTTGCTCCAGTGGAGTGGGTTGTTTAGGACTATTTTAATTGACTTGGACGGGCAATTTGGCGGGACCGGTGACCTGCTATTGCCGAGCGGTTTTTCTGACCGACCGCCGCCAACACTATGTTCACCGTGGCAACGCGACCGGTTATTGCCTGACTACCGGATCTCCCAGGACTGCAATGCTGCTTTATCATGATTCCCCTCCGCCACCGATGCGTCCCGAGCGCGTCTTATTGCGATAAAGACCGGGACTCCTTATAGAGTCCCTCTGGGCGGACCCGCTATCTGGTCGCCTCCGGCGGGCGCCATTATTGTGAGATTCCTAGGGCATGGCAAACGCAAAAAAGCGCAAAATCACCCCCCGATAAAAAGTGTCGTTTTTTGATGCGCCTATGTCGTTCCAGAGCCCATTCATTTGGCATTTTTTGGTTTATTTAGACACGCATTCTCAAATCTAAAAACGAGCACTCGTAAGAGGAACTTGGGTGCACGTGGCGGAGCGCAGGTGACGGCTACTTCAATAGCCTTTCGCGCTCGTGCCTGCCCCGCAGAAGGCTTTGCAAATCCGGAGGAGTGGCTCACTCAACGGGTGATCATCGAGCGCTCAATATCCAACCGAATAGTCACAACGTCACAGGCAAAAGGTAGATTGGGCATTAATCCGTGATTCATTGCGCAACTGTCACTAAATGCTATTGCCAGAGAGCGCCAGTTCTGTAGTGTGATCTTGGTTAACCGCGACGGTGCTGCCGAAGACCTAAAGCAGAGGCTCTGGCATGCGAATATGACGCTCACTAGAAAGACCATTTACGGAGATTTCCATATGATCAAGTCGCTCTTTACTGTTGCACTGGGTCTGGGCATTGCACTGACTGTTGCGTGCTCACCTAAAACGGAAGAGGCCTCAGCGCCGCCCAAAACCGCCACTGATGACGGACCCAATCTTGCCGCCCTACACGCCGACGATACGGGCGATAAAATTCCGGTGACACTCGAGAACTATGAGGTCGCAGAAAGCGACTTGGCGTTCTACAACGTTACCAAGCTCGTTGGGATGAACACCTTCTTTCACTTCCCTACCGGCGCGTTTGATCTCGACAATCAAACCGTTGTGAGAATGAATCGAGACACTTACTACAGCGCCGCCATCATCGACACAACTCAGGGTGCCTCCATCACCATCCCCGAGACCAATGGCCGCTATCTGTCAGTGATGGTGGTCCAGAATGACCACTACATTGATGAAGTATTTCTCGCGCCGGGCACCCATGAGATCACCAGTGAAACAGAGTTCGCGATGGTAGCGATGCGCATCCGCGCCAATCAAAGCGACCCAGACGATGATGCCGCGATCGCCGCACTGCGCACCGGCGTCAAGTTGGAAGTGGGTAGCAACGGCTCGCACGTGAGACCCAATTACGATATGGAGCAGTTGGTCGCGTTGCGCGATGAGCAAACGGCCGAGGGAACCAAACTGGGCACCCTGATGGGCATGCAGGGCGCGCATGGCACGATCGTGCCCAAGATGCACATCTATGGCACTGCCATTGGCTGGGGTCTTTTACCCGATGCACAGGCGCAGTACTTGGGCTCTCCCAAATTCAGCGCCGACGGCTGCTACATGGCCTCTTACTCCGCCCCGCCTTTTAACGACCCTGGATTTTTCTCGATCACCATTTATGACGCGGACGGATGGATCTACAGCGAAGACGGCATCCTGAATGAGTTCAATATGAACTTAAACGAAGATGGCTCGTTTGACGCTCACTTTGGCGATTGTGGCGACGTCGACAACCATCTCCCAACCGTTGAGGGCTGGAACTACATTCTTCGAATTTATGAGCCCAAACTGGAAGAACTCCAGGACTTCAGGCTCCCCGAAATGAAAAAGATCAGCTGATCATCTCGACTGAGCACGTGGGCACCAAGTGGCGTGCCCGAGTGCTCAGCCTTTTTAAGCGCCGGTGTTTCGGCTACTCTTCGCCCCTCGAAAAGCACCGCTATAGCAGACAACAGGACGCTCAGGGGGCGACACCATGACACAGAATTGGGATCTACTGATTCGAGGCGCCAAGGTATTTGACGGCAGCGGCTCGCTGCCTCGTATTCAGGATGTGGCGGTGCGCGATGGCACGATCGCTGCGCGGGGCGACGACCTGCCTGCCAGTGCCGCGGCACAGGTAATCGACGGAAGCCGTCAGTGGTTGGTCCCAGGCATGCTCGATATCCACACTCACCTAGACCTTGAGGTCGACGTAGAACCCGCCCTGCCAGAGGTTGTGCGCCACGGCACCACCACGGTCCTTGTGGGGAACTGCAGTCTCGGCACCAGCTTTGGCACCCAGCAATCTGGGGAGCAGGAGCCCATTGTGGATTGCTTCACCCGGGTCGAGAACATCCCCAAAGCCGTATTGCGCAAAGTGGCTGAGAAAATCACTTGGGACAATACCGGCGACTACATGGATCACTTTGCCAATATGCCATTGGGCCCCAACATCGCCGCCTTTGTGCCCCACTCGATGCTGCGCATCGAAGTCATGGGACTAGAAGCCAGTGTGAGCCGAAAGCCGACCGAGGCAGAGCTCCGCAAGATGGAGGAGCTGCTGGAAGCCGCAATGCTGCAAGGTTATATGGGACTGAGCACCGACGGCCTGCCCTTTCACTATTTATCGAACGATCCCAATACTGAAAAACGTATTCCAACCCAATTTGCGAGCTTCAAAGAGCTTCGCCGGTTGCTCAAAGTAGTCCGCAAGTTCGACCGAGTCTGGCAGACCACACCGATCATAGAGAATCGACTGATGGCGCTCTTCTACTTTACGCTCACCAGCGGGCGCCTATTTGGTAAACCACTGAAGACCTCCGCGCTGTCGGCAATGGAGATGACCGCGGCACCCAAAACCGCCAAGCTCTTTCTCAATGTGGCACGACTGCTCAATACTTGGCTCTTCAAAGGCAAGCTGCACTTTCAGGCACTGGGCACCAACTTCCGCGTGTGGTCCGATGGCATCGTGAGCCCGTTATTTGAGGAAATGACATCCACCGCGCAACTGATAGCTAAAGAGTATGACGACCGCGAAGGTCGTATGGCGCTACTCAATAACCCCGAGTGGGTTGAGCTGTATCGCAAGGAGTGGATGCACGGCCGCACGGGAGGCGACTTCGCGAGCTGGAAAACCGCAAAGGGATTCCCGGATTCCCTCGTCATCCGCGACGGTAATATGCTGATCTTTGACGGCGCACCAGTTGCTGAATGGGACGGCGAGTCGATGGCCAAAGTGATGGCCCGTGTCGCGCGCTACCAGGGCGGCGACACTGCCGCCGCACGATCTGAAGTCGAGGGCGAAGCCTTCGACTTGTTCCCAGCAAACCTCCGCGATGACGCTGACTTTATGCTGCACATGATGCGGACCTACGACAAAGGTTTTCGTTTTTACGCCGACATTGCAAACAAAGATAACAAAGCCACGCTGGGACTCTTACTGGATGAACACACCCTGCCCGGCTTCAACGACTCCGGCGCACACATTACTAATATGGCGTTCTTTGATTCAAATCTGATGTCACTCAAGCTCGCCAAAGAAAAAAGTGAAGCCACAGTGGCACGTATGGTGCAGCGCTTGACCTCGGAACCCGCAGAGATTTTTGGCCTCGATGTCGGATCGCTGGAGATCGGCGCTCAGGCCGATATGGTGCTCATTAACCCTGACGCACTGGATAATTGGCAACCGGATCAAACTCGCAAGCTAGAGTACCGAGAAATCTTTGGTCACGAGCAAATGGTGAACCGACCGGAGGGCATTGTGGACTCAGTGTTCATTAAGGGCGTAATGGCCTGGACAGATGGTGCCGCGCAGTCGGCGTTAGGCCGAGAGACATTAGGCAGGGCGTTGAGAGCCGCCTAAGAGACTCACAAGGTAAGACGCGGGCGGATCGCTGCCATGGCGTTGACAGACGGCGAGTGATACCTTTACAGCGTGTTCATGCTCTCACTCAGCGATTCGATCACAGCCATGCTAACTGTCGAACCACACCCCACTGAAGCCTCTGCGCTGAACTGGCGCCGCGCCTGCTTCATTCTGGCGGGCGCACTGTTATCGGCCTGCGCTGCCGCGCCTCAAGTATCTGATAAACCGCTCAGTCACTTCAACGACCGAGCCGCCGTTGAGTCGCCACTGGTTACGCTCGCCAACTCTAACGCTGGCTCCGGCGTGAGTCTTCTGGCTGACCCAGCCGATGCCCTGCAAAGCCGGCTCCATCTGGCGGCGATGGCTCAATCTACCCTCGATATGCAGTACTACCTTTGGCAGGGGGACGACAGCGGCCTCGCCCTGACGCAAGAGGTATTGCTCGCCGCCGACCGGGGTGTCCGAGTGCGCATTCTGTTGGATGATATTTACCACTCTGGGCGGGATTCGGCCTATCAAACCCTCGATACGCATCCGAATGTTGAGGTGCGCCTCTTTAACCCCATGGGCAACCGGGGCGCGACAAAACAGTCGAACTATGCATTTGGAAAATCGACCTTCAATTACCGGATGCATAATAAGATTTTTCTCGTGGATGGCGTAGCTGCGATTCTCGGTGGCCGCAACATTGGTGACGAATACTTCGGGCGTGATACCAGCTTTAATTTTCAGGACATGGAGGCTATCGCCATTGGCGAAGTGGCGGCCGATACCGGCGAAGCCTTTGATCTGTTTTGGAACGCAGAGCTCGCGATCCCAGTTTCCGCGCTAACTCAGGGCGCGAACCACATTACCGAAGAACAGACGACGCGGTTGGTCGCAGCGCGTGAGCAGGTCAGGCCGGCTGTGGAGCAAAATGAAGCGGCGTCAGCAACGCAGGCTGAGTGGCTAGCGACCTTTGCTCGTGGCCTGTTGTGGACAGAGGCGGAGATCCTTGTGGATCGCCCAGATCGGAGCGACGACTACCCCGATTCAGCCTTCATGACGTTCATACATGATGCTCATGCGCAGCCAAGGGAATCGGCCGTCATTCAAACCGCTTATTTGATTCCCAACGGTCCGACGGTCGCCAACTTAGAGAGGCTCACTTCGGCAGGCGCCACACTTCGCATTCTGACCAATTCGGCCAAGTCCAACAATCATAGCTCTGTGCACGCCTATTACGCCGGCTATCGTAAAGCGCTGCTGACAACTGGGGTCGACCTCTATGAGTTGCAAGGGAAAGGCAGTTTGGCTGCATACCTCGACCGAGTGGGCGAAGATGCCCATGCAGGCTTACATACCAAGGCCATGGTCATCGACAATCGTGTGGCCGTGATTGGCTCATACAATATGGACCCGCGCTCACGGGTGTGGAATTCAGAAATTGCCCTGATTGTGAGAAACCCTGATTTTGCGCGTCAGGTATTGCAAGAGATGGAGCGCGACTTTGCGCCTGAGGCCGCGTGGCGACTCTCGCTTGATGACACAGGAGCACTGGTGTGGACTGGGGAGTCAGAAGATGAGCTGGTGCAGCTGACTAAAGACCCGGGAAGCAGCTGGTGGGATCGTTTTCTATGGGGGATGTTGCGCCTGCTCCCACTTGAAAACGAGCTCTGAGACGCGAGGTGCGCCTTAACGAGATGCCGCACTGGTCTTTCTGCTCAATAGATTGGATCTTACGACCCATGCCTATCACTCGAGCGTTTTGTGTTCTCCTGTTACTCGTGGGTTGCGCCACGAATGAGGGACTGACCAAAGATGACAAGGAATTGCCTTTTAGCACCCATTACGATGGCAAGCACTTTAAAAATACCAACGGCTCGGATAAGGCCGCTGGCGATATTGCTAAATTTTTGTGGCAAAGCCTTTGGAGCGAAAAACCTTGGCCTAAAGCCGTCGACAATGCACCAGCTGATCCGCTGGTAGCGCGGGTGACCGAAGGTATTCGCATTACCTATATCAACCACGCCACGGTTCTGATTCAAACCGTCGGGCTCAATATCCTCACTGACCCCGTCTGGTCACAGCGCGTCAGCCCAGTGTCATTTGCGGGGCCCAAACGCGTCCGTGCGCCTGGAGTGCCAATCGAGGCCTTACCAGAGATTGATGTGATTTTGGTGAGCCACAACCACTACGATCACCTCGACACCCACAGCCTAACAACACTGCGCCAGCAGCAAGAAAAAGAGCCAGTGATTATCTCGGGACTCGGCAATGCCAAGCTGCTGAAAAAACTAGGCTTTGCGCAGGCGATAGAACTGGACTGGGGCGAGCAGCACAACGTGGGTAACGCGACCGTGCACTTTGTCGAATGCCAGCATCGTTCAGGACGGGGTATCCACGATCAAATGAAAACGCTGTGGGGCTCATTTGTCATCGAAACCCCGGCTGGTAATCTCTACTTTGCTGGCGACACGGGCTACTCGCCTCACTTTAAAGCACAGGGCGAACGCTATGGGCCTTTTGCCTTGAGCTTACTGCCGATCGGCGCCTACGAACCGCGGTGGTTTATGAAAGATATCCACCTCAATCCAGAAGAAGCCGTGCGGGCCCATCGGGACCTTAACAGTGAACAGAGTCTGGGCATTCACTTTGGCGTGTTTCAGCTCACCTGGGAAACGATAGACCAGCCGCTCATCGACCTCGAGGAGGCACTCCGCGAGCAGCAGATGCCGCAAACCGCTTTTTGGGTACTGGAACCCGGTGCCTGGAGAACGGTGATACCGTCAGATCAGTAAGTTCAAAAATCTGCTGTGTCACCGAGAATTAACTGCGCTACGCTATTAGGCAGTAAAGCGACCGGTTAATGTGCCATGCCCGAATCACCCTTACTCTGCTCGTCACCCGACACGTGGCTGACCTGTGTGCTCGATAACTTTGATCAGTTCTTGTTGGATCATGCTGCCGCTGAAAAAAAGGCGGCGGGTATGGCGCTGTCCATGCTGTCTCACTATCCCGATCGAACCCGGCTTGTGACCGCCATGTCGGAGCTTGCTGTAGAGGAAATGGTTCACTTTCGGGAGGTCATCAAACATATTCAGCAGCGCCAACTGCAATTGGGTGCCGATAAAAAAGACCCCTATGTGAATGAAATTCGCAGCTGGATTAGATCTGATTCAGAGGTGTACTTGCTCGATCGATTACTGACTGGTGCGGTGATTGAGGCACGTGGCGCAGAGCGATTCGCCTTAGTCGCAACAGGATTACAGAGTGGCGAATTACAGCGTTTTTATGCCTCACTCGCACGCTCGGAGGCAAGACACTTTGCGCTGTTTCTCGACCTGGCGCATGAATACTTTACGGCAGAGGTGATCGATGCGCGCTGGCAAGAGCTGCTGATGGTGGAAGCGCGCTGCCTGCAAACATTGCCGATCAGAGCAGCGCTTCACTGAGCATGACGCACCGCCGCGCGATCGATCAGTACCTCGCGCAGTACGCGCTACTGCCAATGGGCTGCCCCATGCTCAAAGGCGAATGGCAGCACGTGATGGTACTACCCTGTTTCGACGAGCACCCCCGATTCATCCACCGCCTTGCACAGGCCTTCGAGACGGCCTCACTCCTACTCATAGTCGTGATCAACCGTCCGATTTCCAGCGCGCCAGAGGTCAATCAACCCCTCAAAGAAGCGCTCGCTGCCCTGCCCCGCCACTCCTTGCAACTCGGGTACGACCTACACGAGGCGAGCCCCTCTTTTTCGATACTGAGCATGGACCTAGAACTGCTTGAGGGCGCGACGCCCTGTGAGCAAGGGGTGGGGCGTGCCCGCAGAGTCGGCTGCGATGTTGCACTCACCTTGATTGATCGTCACACCGTGAGCTCTCCTTGGATTTATTCCACCGATGCCGACACCGAGTGGGATGCAAGCCTGCTCACCTGCTCGTGGCCGAGTCAGGCGAGCGCGGTATCCCTGCCCTTCACCCATCGCGCCACGGATGATCCGGCACTCTCTCACGCAACGCTCATTTATGAGCTCAAAATGCATCACTACGTACTGCATCTGCAAGTCGTTGGCTCGCCCTATGCATTCCATACTCTGGGCAGCAGCTGCGTCATACACAGTCACGCGTATGCCGCAGTTCGCGGTATGCCGCTGCGCAACGCAGCCGAAGATTTTTACCTGCTCAATAAACTCGCCAAAGTGGGACCGATTCATCGCGCGGGCGGTATCGGTGTCAGCATTGCCTCACGACAATCGAACCGAGTGCCCTTTGGCACTGGCCCCGCGGTGGGGCGGTTAATGGACGCTAAAGACCCTTGCGATGTGCCGCTCTTTTATCACGCTGACTGTTTTGCGGTACTGGGGCAGCTGCTACAACTTTTTCGACACTGGTGCAATGAACCCAAGACGGACACGCAAGCGCAATTGATCGAGCATCTAGGTGCCGCTATCGGCGCCGATCTGGAACGCCTGCTGACTCAATGGGATTACCAAAAGGCCCTACGACACATTCATATCGCGGGCCGATCTGACGCGGCACGTCAGCAGCATATTCACACTTGGCTCGACGGATTCAGACTACTCAAGATCATTCACCTGCTGAGAGATCATCATTTCCCTAACCTCACACTCAATGAAACCATGCGCTTACCCGACCAATGGCCCGTCACCCATACCGGCACGCCGAGCGGCCTTCTCGACGCGATTTACGCGCATTTTGGCTGGAGCTTGTAGAAAAACAAGCAGCCCGACTCACTGGCTGCGGTGGACCGGGCACTCTGCGCCATGCACCATTAGCGTGAATCTTTTCACTCACACAGTACCGAAGGCTTGCTGCGACAGCAGCGTGTCACCGATTCCAGCCTCATTAAACAGCGCGCACTCAAGGCCAGCCTGAAGTCGTTAAAAGAGCCTCTCGAGCAAAGCGATAACACCTTTCGGAACTGAATCGAGTCGTCTCAGTTTGTCATGGCGAGGGTTAGCCAAGTATTGCCGCCGGCCATTTCCTTCCGCGGCCCAGAAGTTCCATAATGCGGCATCACTGTCCGGCTCTACTGGAGAGAACAATGCGCCCCACACGGCTTCTACTCACATTCGGATTGTCGCTGACACTCGCTGCGTGTCACGAACCCTCCCCAGCAACACCAGAAAACAGCCTCATCGAGGCCCTCGCCGACGAGTATCTCGCGGCGTGGATGGAGCAGGACTCACTCATGGGGACCTACTATTCGATCGAGGGGTCACGGCATGACCGACTGCCTGACAACTCGTTAGCGGGGTTAACTGCATGGCAACAACAGGAAGATGCCTGGCTGGCGCGTTTTGAAACGATTGAGAAGCCCGCTGAGGTGGGCAGCCGCGATTGGGTGACTTACGGTCTGCTTAAAGACGAACTAGAAGCCTCGTTAGCCCTGCGGATCTGCCGCAACGAGCTGTGGCAGGCGAGCACCACCACCAGCTGGCATACCTGGGTGCCCTTTGTCTTTGATCTGCAGCCGGTCGAGACACCAGAGCTGAGGGCGCAAGCGCTGACGCGGCTCGCCGCCGTACCAGCTTATATCGACAACGAAATTACGAATCTCCGCGAGGGTCTGACATTGGGTTATAGCGCACCCCGCGTCACCGTAGAGGCCGTGCCACGACAGGTGCGCTCACTGATTGCGCGGGACAGCATTTTTCTCGGCCCTGGCCAGCGCACTGACGATGCGGCCTTCAAAGCCTCAGTCGAGGCGATTTACACTGAAGAGATCGTGCCCGCGCTCAACCGCTACGCTGACTTCATCGAGAACGACTATCTTGCTCAGGCTCGAGAGGCATTGGCCGTCTCAGCCAATCCCAACGGTGAGGCTTGCTACCCCGCCCTTATCCAATCCTTTGTCACCAAAGCGGTGCCGGCTGACGAGATCCACGCCGTGGGGCTTGAGCAGGTAGCCAAGATACGAGAAGAAATTCAAGTCACCATGGACGAGCACTTTGGTGGCGGAGATGTCTCTGAATTTCTGCGTCGGGTCAACGAAGACCCAGCCTTTACCTTTGAGTCAGAGGACGCCGTACTGAAGTACTCTGCCGACGCGCTTGACGCCGTCAAAGCAGCGATGCCCCGAGCGTTTGGCACACTGCCCAAAGCCGACGTACTGGTGAAACCCTATCCCGAGTTTGCCGCCAGCGGCTCCGGCGAGTATCACTCTTCCTCGGAGGACGGTACTCGCCCAGGCATCTTTTATATCGCCGTCACCGACCCCGCTGGTCGCTCCAAATCGAATCAGCTTGCGACGCTACATCACGAAACCTATCCCGGGCACCACTTGCAGGGTGCAATTGCATTGGAACTGGGTGAAACCCAGCACACGCTGGCTCGGTATTTATGGAACTCGGGCTACGGTGAGGGTTGGGCACTCTACTCGGAGCGTCTGGCCGATGAGTTGGGTCTGTACCCCACTCCCCTCGATCGTATCGGCCTGTACTCCGATCAGATCGCGAGAGCCTCGCGACTGGTCATGGACAGTGGGTTGCACACGATGGGTTGGACGCGCCAACAAGCGGTCGACTACATGATGGACAACTCAGGCTGGGCGGCGGTGGATATTCAGAACGAGATCGACCGCTATATCTCATGGCCGGGTCAGGCCACCTCCTACATGCTCGGCATGATTGAACTGCGTCGTCTGCGCACATTGGCAGAGTCAAGATTAGGCCAGGGGTTTGATCTACGGGGCTTCCATGACCGCGTGGTTGGCATGGGCAGTATCACGCTGCCCATGCTCGAGGAGTCTGTCACCGACTGGATTACCGAGCGAGGCGCCGACCAATAGCGAAGTGTCAGCGGCTCGGATGAACGGCCCTCCGCAGCGCCTCTTCCTGCTCGCGGGGTGGACGTAACCACAGCCGACACAAATCGGTTAGGGAGCGGACTGCTAGCGAATCACGGATCAGTTTGAGCCATGCGCTGAACGCAATGCGGAGCGGATTGTAGGTATTAATATTGGTGAGCAGGCCATACCGCACCCGCGCCATCTCTGGCTCGAAAGTGCCGAATAATCGGTCCCAAATAATCAAAAAATTGCCGTAGTTTTTGTCAACGTATTCGGGATTCGAGCCGTGGTGAGCACGGTGGTGCGAAGGCGTCACAAACAGCCACTCCAGCGGCGCCCAGAGTTTTTTGACCACTTCGGTGTGGGTCCAAAAACCATAGAGCGTGGCGATTGCGCCGGCACTGGCCACCACCAGCGGATCAAAACCGAGTAACGGCAACGGCCAGTAGAAGAGTGCCTTGGTAAACGGTCCGGTGGGCGATTGTCGCAGCGCGGTACCGAGATTCATGTGCTCGCTGGAGTGATGCACTATGTGCGCGCACCACAAAAATCGTACCCGGTGCTGAGCGCGATGGTAGCCATAAAAAACAAAGTCAATCGTGACGAAGGTCAGGAGCCAACCCCACGGCCCAGCGGCGACCTCAAACACCCGAAACTGATAGAGCCAAAAGTGCAGTCCAATCAGCGCACCACCGATGGCAAGGCGCACCGCGATATTAATACCCAGCTGTGACATCGAGCCGCCAAAATCTTTGAGGGCGTAAACGTTGTGTCCGCGCAAGCTGGTCACGGTCGCCTCAGCCACCATGAGCAACGCAAATACCGGCAATGCCATCATCATCAAATCCACAGGCGAAGTGTAACGAAGACTGCGGCGCTTGTGATAACTGACTCAGCTGAGCCTGTTCTATTTTTTAAAGCGCTTCCAAGTACCGCCGTACTGGTAAGTCTCGGGACATTTCACCTTCAGCGCATTGAGGCAACGAGAGCATAAGAAGCGCCAAGCACTGAAGCGCCCAGCTCGACACCGATAGAGGGTTGGCGTTTCAGCTGAACAGCTCTCGCACAATTTAGATCGTTGTCGCACGGCAGCGCTCGACGTCACTCGTCAACATCAGATTCGAGACAACGCTAGTCTGTCACCGCCAAACCACCCACAGTGACATAGCGGCTCAAGGTGTCCTGAATCGCAGCGTCCGTCTGCTCAACGGTCTCAAAGGGTTCTTCTGCCATGTTAAACAAGGCCATAAACATTGGGACTCCCTCCACCGATTTGACGAAGTGGAAGGTGGATTCGTTGCGATACAGGGCTGTCCAATAACCTCTAACACGCGACCAAAAAGACCCCGTATTGCGCCAGTAGTCGTCCCCCGCGCTGAAATCGTATCCCACTATCCGGTCATAACGCGACAATCCCGATTCGCGAGCCAAATAGGGTTGCTCAGAACGGGGATCGTTGCGGTCATCCAGCACTAATTTTAATGCGTCCTCTTCCTGGGTCCAGCCATGAGGCGTAATGGTGATCCGATGCGATCCAAACAGCGTCTGATAATCATCTCGCACACTGAACTCGCGCCGAGGCAGCGGGCGCCGGCGATCATCTGATTGCCAAAAAGAAACGCCCTGCGTGTGGGTCCAGCGCCCAATGGCCTCGTAACGTGGCGAGTCGTCCACCTGATAGACGGTTTGGGTCCACGTTCCCTCGGTCGCCGTGGCATCTAAGCCCTGCCGCACGAACACTCCATTACCTTGGAACGCATGCACCGCAGTATCTTGATACTGCCAATCTTGACGCCAATGTTTTACCACCATCGGCGCGGACAGCGTGCCGTCCTTGCCCGCAAAGTGCATAACGATAATGTGCTGGAGGCTAATGAAATCTGGCTCGCTAGCGACTACGTAAACGCGCTCGGTTCCCCAGCTCTGATAGGGCGCTCGCGGCTCGTACTGAGGGGTAAATCCTACCGTCTCTATAAAGTCAAAGCTCGTTCGATACCTGCCAGCCATGGCCAAAATAGCCTGTCGGTCGCGGCCCAATCGAGTCAGCTCGGTAGACTGGAGTTGTTGGAAATCGGGGGAGACCTGCTGGTCGAGCACCACGTTAGGTCCAGCAGTCGTGCCCCCACGCGGCTTCATCTCGTCGGCATCAGAGAACATCCATGAGTACGTATACTGACGCGGCGCGGGCTTATCATCGGAAGTTGGCGCGTCTTCCGCCCACAGGCTCTGCACCACGAGTAACGCGCTCATCAGCGCCAGGACTGGCTTTTTCATGATGTGATATCGCATGGCTACTTTCCTCAAGTAATGCAAGCAACGCTAGTCGAACTCAGCGCTCGAAAAAACAACGTGCGACTCGGTCCTATCGCGCGATTGCGAGCTCTTTCGACTAACCAGAAAATGCGCGAGTTGCGCTGACGACGCCTCCCGGCGTTTCTCCGCGCAAATACGCCAACATCGCGTCGGCATCTGAGCGCTCAAAGGGGTCTTCCACGGCGTCATCTTGCAATCCTTCTTCGGCAAACACCGTCGTAATTTGACTGTCCTTCGCTAGCAAGGCGTAGCGCCACGATCGAGCCCCAAAACCCAGATTGTCCTTACCTACCAGCGCGCCCATTCTTCTCGCGAAAGTGCCATTGCCATCAGGGAGCATCCTGACCTTGCCAACGTCGATCGACAGTGCCCACTGTCGCATGACAAAAGCGTCGTTGACGGCAGTGCAAAAGATCTCGTCCACACCTTCAGCCAGAAATTGTTCGTGGAGCATCTCAAATCGCGGAATATGGTTCGCTGTACAAATGGGCGCAAAAGCACCCGGGACCCCGACAATAATGACGCTCTTGCCAGCAAACAGCGCCTCACTGCTTTTTAGCACCCAGCGAAAGGGGTTTTCCTCAACGACGTCCGGGTGCCGTTCACGTAAGTGAAAGGTGACGTTGGGTAAGGTGCCTGATTTCTTCAAAACGGTGCTCCGGTGCTTTTAAAACGCAGCAGTGGCACTGCTCGTTTACCCCCCCGCTCCCTGAACTGGGCGGCGGGGTGTGGCTCAGTGTGCGATCGCTCTGGGATTTTCGACGTAACGACTCATCGCTAACTGCACAGAAGGGGTAATGTGTGTGGGTATATCGCGCAAGCTCATCAGGTGGTGGCAGGCGTTGAGCGCCGCTTTGCGCAAGTAACCATTGGCCATCACGCGCGATAACGTGTGAGCCGTGGAACTTACCACCTCGGTGGCGAGCTGCGTTTCTCCTCTATTGATCAGACACACATATAAGGCCGCCGTCGTGTCTGTCAATATGGCGAGAGCATCCTCCGTGACTTCATGCTCTCGGAAGAAAAGCTTCCCCGCGACAAATGCCTTGATCAGCTGCGGCTCTGCCGCAGTCAACTGACGACCTTTAATCGCGGTAATGCCGGAGTCCAAACAGCCCAACCAGACGCGTGCGGCAAAAAAGCCACATCCCCGCATCGCTTGCCAATGCTTCTCACAAAAACCTTCGCGGTTATCCGACATCAGAATTGCTCTTTTCATCTATTGAAAAGTCATACTAATGATAATGATTATCATTTGCAATGGAATTGCGGCGGTGACTCAGTATTCCTACGCTGGGTGGGCGAGGCAGTCCGAGGAGCCTGAGTTCACTGCCCTCTGGGCGCTACCGATGCTGACTGACGAAAGTGGCGGAGCGCCACGAATGCTAACCCCACAGTTCGGGGTCTGGCGACGCGATAACCCCGCCCACAATGGACAATGGCGGCTCGACATCGTCGTGCTGCCAGAGTGGGCCATCGAGATCGACAAAATCAGCCCCTTGAGCCACCACCAGTGCGGGCGCCATCGCCAAGGACGACCCCAGCATATTGCCTACCATGACCTTTTTGCCATAGCGACGGCACCAATCCCGCATCTTTAATGCGTCGGTCAGGCCACCGCACTTATCGAGCTTGATATTGATGGCATCGTAACGATCGGCTGCGGCCTCTAGCTCCAAGCTGCTCTGACACGACTCGTCGGCACACACCGGCACTGGATACTGCAGATGTTCCAGTGCTTGGTCTGCACCCCGCGGAAGCGGCTGTTCCAATAACGCCACCCTGCAGCGAGCCAAATCATCCCCCACCGCCATCAGCATCTCGGCGCTCCAGCTTCCGTTAGCGTCGATCACCAACTGCGCATCGGGACGTGCCGCGCGAATCGCCGCAAGGCATTCAAGGGGCGCGTCTGCGTTTAATTTCAGTTTCAGTCGCTGCAAATCGGGCACTGCACTCGCCTGCCGCGCCATCGCCTCCGGCTCATCTAACGATAGCGTAAACAGGGTGTTAACTGGCTCGACCGCAATACCCGCCAGCCCACTGATACCGCCAACCGACTGCTTTGCCAAAAGGTCCCAGAGCGCACAGTCGAGACCATTTCGACTGCCACCAGGTGGCAGCAGGTTCTGGAGCAGTTCCCCGTCGAGTTCAGCAATGGTGGCGGGGTCCAGCGCTGCGAGTTCAGCCTGCAGGCCCTCGACCGTCTCATTCAAATAATCCACACCCATGGTCTCAGATCGGCCAGATACCCCGCCCTGGGATACCGTCACCTGCAGCACCTGAATCGCGTCGATCATCTCGGCGGCCGTGATAAACGGCGCCTTTAAGCGCCATTCCTTGAGTTCCATTTTCAGTTTCAGGTTCACGGCGGACGCACCCAGAGAGGAGAGCTGAGACTATATCGCATCATCAATGCTCGCCGACTCACCCTGCCGCAATCGGCCTGACGCCAGCTTCTTCACCACACTGCGCGATGCGCCATCACTGAAGAACAGGCTAAAGCCCTTCGGCAGTTTTTAAGAAAAGGGTTCTATTCGAATTTCACTTACCCTGATGTGACGACCGATAAGCCGATACCGATTGGTAGATACCGCAGACAATCCCGCCGCACTTTATGTCGCCATTATTGCCGGCATGAAATATTGCTGACATGGACTGGAGGGAACTGGAATGAGTGGTGGCGAGACGTCACTGTATCTGAATCCCAGCGAAGGACACCTGCACCGCTAATAGGTGACATGCCCCACCGCCCAAGACGCCCCTAGGCGCTTGCTCACAGCGTCAGTGCCGCGCACACTGGAGCTGAAAAAAGTAGACTGATAGCCAGATTAAGTCGTGGGGTCGGGAGACAGCATATGAACGCCGAACAGCCACTCAACCAACAGGGCCAAAAGTCCTACAGTGGCACCATCAAGAATTTCTCTAAGGAGCGCTATATCAGCAGCGACTGGTCCACTCAAGAGTGGAAAGCGGTGTGGACCAAAAGCTGGATCGCCGCCGTGCACGTTTCAGACCTTAGGGAGCCCGGCGATTACGCGGTCTTCGACTTCGGCCCAGAGAGCGTGTTGCTGACCTGCAACGCTCAAGGGAACGTACAGGCTTTTTACAACGTCTGTCAGCACCGTGGAGTTCGTCTGGTTACGGATCACACGGGCAATACCGAGAACTTTCGCTGCCCTTATCACAGCTGGCGCTATGACACCGACGGTGACTTGATCTATGCCCCCCATCAGGACGGATTTCAGGAGGGGTTGCCGACTCAGACCCTCTGCCTGCCTACCGTGCGCTGCGACAAAGCATTGGGGTTTTACTGGATTAACCTCGACCCTGACGCCGAGCCGCTAAACGCCTTTTTAAAAGACATGATCTCGATCATGGGACACTACGAGTTCGAAAACCTGACACTGGTGCAGGATCAAACCGTCTCCATCAACTGTAACTGGAAAGCCGTGGTTGATAACTTCAGCGAGCTCTACCACGTGCACTACCTGCACCCCCAGCACCGCCGCTTTGTCGATTGCACCGAGTCGCTAAGCGAGTGCTACGAGGGTGGTCATACTCGAGTCTGGGTGCCCGGCGCCAAGACCGACTCTCTGTTTTCAACACCCGATAAACCAACTGATCTGCTCACGATGCAGCTGCAAGCCTTCGGTTTAGACGCTAAGCAATACCAAGGCAAGGTAGATGAGATACAAGCAGCGATCCGGGTTGCCAAACGGGCCTTACAAGAAAAAGAGCCCTATTACGGCAATTTCTCAGACGAGGAACTGACCGACGTCATTCAAACCAATGTCTTTCCCAATGCCATTTTCACCTACCAGCCCGAGATGCTATGGCTACTGCGGCTGCGTCCCCACGCCACCGACCCCAACCAGTGCTATCTCGACAAACTCTCTTTTGAGCGCTTTCCGCGAGACGCAGTGCAAGACCTGACCGAGGGGACCGATAGCCCAAAAAGCCAGCACAGCGGGAGCATCGGTCATAGCAGACGTCCCGAGAGAGAATGCTTTGATTACTCGGACGTACTCACGGGTAAAGAGACCATGACCGATACCATTGATCAAGACCTGTCGTTGCTCGCTCACGCCCAAAAGGGGATGCACTCAGAGGGCTTTCGAGGCCCGTGGCTGAATGAAATTGAATGTCGGGTGAGCCACTTCCACGAGCATCTCGACACTCTCATCCGTCACTCCGAAAACTAGAAGAGAGTCATGCACGCTATCACGCTACAACAAGGACTCTTGTTCTCACTGATTGGCACCCTCTTTATTTTTTTAATTTGGGGGCGCTATCGCTACGACCTTGTGGCCTTTGGTGCTTTGTTAATTGCCTATCTTATGGGCGCCGTTTCGGTTGACGAGGCCTTCTCCGGATTCGGCCATCCTGCGGTCATTATCATTGCACTGGTACTGATCATCAGTCGGGGGCTCTATCTATCAGGCGCCATTGAGTTCATGGCCAGCGCCTTACTCGATAGTACCCGAAGTATTGGCCGGCACATCTCCGTGATGGCTGGGGTCTCAGCCGCGCTCTCAGCCATCATGAACAACGTCGCCGCACTGGCCTTACTGATGCCTATCGATCTGCAAGCAGCCGATAAGGCAGAGCGCAGTCCGAGACTGACCCTCATGCCACTGTCTTTTGCTTCAATCTTGGGGGGCATGATTACGCTAATCGGCACGCCTCCTAACATTGTGATTGCCACCTTTCGCCAAGAAGCGCTCGGCGAACCTTATACGATGTTTGATTTTGCGCCCGTCGGTTTAGTGGTCGCTTTGGTCGGCATCGCTTATGTGGCGCTGATCGGTTGGCGGCTTATTCCCCATGAGGGCAGTAACACCCAACGCCCCTCAGCCGCTGAGGAGCTCGAGCGGTATCTGGTGGAACTCAGAGTCCCGACTGACGCAAAGGTCGTCAATCAGCGACTGCGTGAACTGGATAAAGAAGCTGACGAGTGCGGCGTCCAGGTTTTGGGGCTGATCCGCGGCGGTAATCGCCTACCGGGCATGGCGGCACATGAAATGCTCGTGGCAGAGGATCGTATTGTGGTGGAGGGTGGCCCTGATGCCATCGATACCTTTGCGGGCGCAGTGGGTCTCAGTTATGCCGATTCAGATCGACCCTCTAAAGCGTTATCAGGTACGACGGTCATGCGCGAAGTCGCGGTGCCAGAAGCGGCTCGACTAGCAGGCCGGTCGGCGTCGTCACTGCGCCTCCGATACGGCAGAGGCGTCATCTTGCTCGGTATTGCTCGCGGTGGTCGTAAGCTGCGCGACCGGCTCCGTGAAACAAAAATTGAAGCCGGTGATTTACTACTCCTACTGGGTCCTGAGGACACACTCGACGACGTCATCGAATGGCTCGGCTGCTTACCGCTGGCGCCCCGTGGCCTGGACGTCATCCAGCGCGATAAAGCGTGGCAAGCGATCCTCATTTTCGCCGGCGCGATCGGGTTGGCCAGTCTCGAATTACTCTACTTACCGATGGCGCTTGGCTGCGTTGTGGTGCTCTACGTGGTACTCGATATCGTTCCACTGTCGCAGGTCTACGAGTCAATCGAATGGCCAGTGATCGTTCTACTCGGCGCGATGATCCCCATTAGCGTTGCACTCGAAGCCAGTGGCGGCACCCAATTGCTCGCGGATCTTTTTTTAGCCGGTACTGAAGGCTGGCCTGTCATGCTCATTCTGGCAGCTTTGATGCTAGTCACTATGACGCTGTCTGATGTCCTCAATAATGTCGCAACCGCTTTAATTGCGGCACCGATTGCATTGGAGGTTGCTCAGCAGTTAGGCGTCAGCCCCGACCCATTCCTGATGGCTGTTGCGGTAGCCGCCTCTTGCGCGTTTCTCACCCCCATTGGCCATAAAAACAATACGCTCATCATGGGGCCTGGCGGATACCAGTTTGGCGATTATTGGCGCATGGGCCTGCCACTTGAGCTATTGGTGGTGGCCACGTCGCTTCCCATGATTCTCCTTGTCTGGCCACTCTGATCACCGCCGACCCGATCGCGAACGCTACTGACCCCTTGGGGGGAGTTGCAGCGCGCCCTTTATAGGAGCGGCGTCAGCGCGTACAATGCCGCTTCTTTTTTAGGACCACTCCCCATGAGCGAGCAAAAAGCCACTAACGTCCACTGGCACGATGGCGAAATCAATCGACCCGATCGTGCCCAATTACTGGGCCATGGTGGCGCCACGTTATGGTTTACCGGACTGAGTGGCTCGGGTAAGAGCACCATCGCCGTCGCACTGGAGCAAGCACTCTATCGGCGCGGCGTTCTAGTCTACCGCCTTGATGGCGATAACATTCGGCTGGGTATCAACAAAAACCTCGGTTTCAGCGCCGAGGATCGTGCTGAAAATATCCGGCGCGTTGGCGAGGTGTCTAAGCTATTTGTGGATGCCGGCATCATCGTGCTCAGTAGCTTTATCAGCCCATACTTGCTCGACAGGCAGCTAGTGCGCGAGATGCATGAGGCCGATGACATGCCTTTTGTCGAAGTCTTTGTGGACTGCAGCCTCGCGGCAGCAGAAGAGCGAGACCCAAAAGGCCTCTACAAAAAAGCACGTGCAGGCGAAATCAAGAACTTTACTGGCATCGACGACCCCTACGAAGCACCCGAGGCACCCGAAGTGCATTTGCACACTGATCAGCAGTCGCTCGAAGAGGAAGTTCACATACTGCTGAATCTGCTCGAAGCCCGAGGATTGATCCCCACCGCACAATAATTTTTTAAGTCGCCGGGAATTTCCCAGCACTCACCGAGACGAGAACTGATATGGCTTTGATTTCACCCCATGGCGCAGATGCGCTTCGCCCTCTAATCGTTGATGCGGCACGACGCGCAGAACTCGAGATCGAAGCGAAGACCTTGCCCTCAATGATGGCGAGCTCGGCTGCCGCTGCCAATGCAGTGATGATGGCGGCGGGATACTTCACGCCCCTGACCGGCTACATGAATCGGGCTGATGCCCTGTCTGTGGCAAAAAACATGACGACCTCCGAGGGTCTTTTTTGGCCTGTTCCGGTGATGAATCTTGCCGAGAGCGCCACGGTTACAGCTGGCCAGCGCTTGGCGTTAACTGACCCCAATCGAGAGGGACACCCCGTGTTGGCGGTCATGACGGTTGACGCAGTGGAAACATTGTCCGATGACGATATGGCGACTATTTTAGAGAACGTATTCAGAACGCATGACCCCGAGCATCCCGGCGTCGCCGCCATGACAGCACAGGGTCGAACGCTGATATCAGGACCCATTGAGGTCCTCAACTACTCCTACTTTGAAGAGGATTTTGCGGAGACCTTTCGCACGGCCATGAGCATCCGAGAGGAGATCGCTGAGCGCGGCTGGGAACGAGTGGTCGCTTTTCAGACACGCAACCCCATGCACCGCGCCCATGAGGAGCTCTGCCGCATGGCAATGGAAGACCTTTCTGCGGATGGTGTTTTGATCCATATGCTGCTCGGCAAGTTGAAGCCAGGAGATATTCCTGCCGACGTTCGTGATGCCTCGATCCGCAAGATGGTGGACTTATACTTTCCGTCCAATACCGTCATGGTGACCGGTTACGGCTTTGACATGCTCTATGCGGGACCCAGAGAGGCCGTCTTGCATGCGGTATTCCGTCAAAATGCAGGATGCACCCACCTGATCGTCGGACGAGATCATGCGGGTGTCGGCAGCTACTACGGGGGATTTGATGCCCAAACGATCTTCGACGAGGACGTACCCGAAGGCGCCCTGGCTCTGGATATTTACCGTGCCGACCACACCGCCTTCAGTAAAAAACTCGATCGAGTGGTAATGATGCGAGACGCTCCTGATCACAAACCGGAGGATTTTGTCCTGTTATCAGGGACCAAAGTGCGTGAAATGCTCGGCCAGGGCATTGCACCGCCTCCCGAGTTTTCTCGCCCGGAAGTGGCCGAAATCCTCATGGCGTATTACCAAGAACTGGATGGCAATTCTGCAGCCTAACGGCGTGACCCCACGTTGAGCCCACACTACAGGCACTCACCGTGTTGGTGCGCTGTCGCAGACGCTAGTTATCCGCGCTCTGATGAGTCGTGCCCTGCTTGACTGCACGCTAGCTCCCTATGCTCTTACTGACAGTGCTCCTACTGACAGTGCTCTTACTGACTGTGCTCTTGCTGACTGTGCCCTGACCTGCTTCGCGTATCCCTGCTGCGCACCGAGTTAACGTCGATGGCCTCGCTGGATACACGCTCACCAATTTGAGCTCAGTAAATCGCGTCACTTCACCGCTGCCACACGCCCCGCTTCTTGTTGGCGCGTTGGATCAAAGCGTTGGCGCGTCTCGACAATGCGTTGGCGCCAGTCGCGCGCATAATCTGTACATCAATGCATTGCAATGCGCTGACAGGCTCTGCAGACCCAGCACCCATTACGGTTCATTGATGTTTTCATGAGTGACTCCTTTTTGCCCCGCTTGCGGGGCTTTTTTCACCCTTGTTAGGCTTTACGCAAGGAATAGCAATGGACAAAGCAACTTACTTTCAGTCCGTATACGAAGCACAGTTTGCGCTCGGCAAAAAAATGGGCGCCGCTGTGAGTGCGCAAATCCTCGCTCTGGAAGCGTTTATTCAGCGCAGCGCTCACTGGCATTTTCGATGGTGGCCCATTGTGGGCATCACACCCAACGCCTGGTCAATGCTACAACAACGTGCCGTAGAAAAATCCGGCCCGGGTATCATCAACAATCGCGGCTTGATCCGTGCACACCGCTATAACCGCGAGGCGCGCAGCCGGATGCTCTTTGAGCGGAAGGCTCCGCTGCCTGAGGCGTGGCATTTTTACGAGTCACGTGATGCCACAATACTGGCGCTCACCGAGGAACGAGAAAAGATTACCGAGATAGAGTGGTTGGCGCTCGATCCGAAAATTTTGGGACAGCAGAGCAGTGCCGTGCCACCCATTACGCGAAAGCGCTACGCTGCGATGCAGTTAACGCTGCAATCAACGCTGCAATCAACGCTGCAATCAACGCTGCGATGAGAAGTAGCGGAGTTCGCGACTGAGCCGATGATCACAGCCTTCACCGCCAGATCACCGCCTCACGGTGACGACAACCGCTATTCAGCGAGGGAAAGTCGTCAGGGAAAACCCCTGCGGATTCGGGTACGCCTTGATGCTAGCCTGGTACTCTCCCACGATTTTCATATAAGCGCCGATTACCCACGCCTCGGTACCGACCACATTCATCTCTTCACGAGGATCCCGAGCGATATTGAAAATCGCGGGGACGATCAGTAGAACTTTTTGACAGCTTTCCATACAAGAATGCCAGCGATGATTAGCGAAAGCGTCAGTCAGCGACGCTGCCGCTGTCGTCCAGCTCGGGAAGGTCTTGAGGTACTGGACGACGGCGCCGGCGGGTACGCACGGGAACCATACCGCGCATGACTTCGAGCTTGCCAAAACACAACAATTTGTCTTCGGCTTCCAACTCACGACTGAGACGGGGATTAGGGATAACTCGGGTGCTCCGATACAGCGTGAGCACGTTGAGCTCCCGGTCGTTGAGCTGAAAATCTGCCACGGTTTTGCCAACAAACTCCGAGCCCTCGGGAATATAAATTTCACTCACGCCGTAGCCTTTACTCACCGTCAGGCGCTGACGCACGTCGATCTCGGGAAAGTCGACTTGGGCGGCAATGTAGTCGACCACTGCCCCAGCAATATCCAACTCGGTACAGCTCTCAATGCCCTCGAGCCCCGGGGATGAATTGACCTCCATGACCTGGGGGCCGTCTTTGCTTTCGAGCATGTCGACCCCCGCCACGTTGAGACCCATAATCTGGGCACAGCGCACGGCGGTCTCACGGTATTCGTCGTCGAGCTCAACGGGCTCGGCAATACCACCCCGATGCACGTTACTGCGAAACTCCTGACCCTGAGCTACCCGGCGCATGGCAGCCACCACCCGATCACCCACGACAAAGGCGCGAATATCCCGGCCCTTGCTCTCGGCAACAAACTTTTGAATCAGCACGTTTTGTTTTTGGCTTTGTAGCAACTCAATAATCGACTCGGCCTGCTTGACGGTGTCAGCCAACAGCACGCCAATGCCCTGGGTGCCCTCAATGAGCTTAATTACCACCGGGGCGCCCCCCACCCGCTCAATAGCCGGCAATACGTCTTTCTTATCCCGCACAAAGCTAGTTCGCGGAATCCCGATATTGTGGCGACTCAAAATTTGCAGGCTGCGCAGCTTGTCCCGACTGTTCAGAATGCCGTGGGCGGTATTGGCGCAGAAGATGCCCATCTCCTGAAATTGCCGCACCACCGCCGTACCGTAGTAAGTGACCGAGGCACCCACCCGGGGTAGCACCGCATCGTAATCACTGAGCTGGCGCGTGCGGAAATACAAATCTGGGGATCCCCGATCGAGATCAATCGAAAAATTGAGCGTATTCAGTACCTTAACCTCATGGCCCCGCTGCTCTGCCGCCTCGCGAAGTCGGACGGTGCTATAAGCAGTGGGGGCACGAGAAAGGATGGCAAGTTTCATGGGCAAGCAACCGGGTTAGTAAATAAAAAGCCGTTCTTCGCCGCAGCCACTACCTCAGCTTTTGAGAACGGGAGCGAGACTTTAGGGCATGCCATTGAAATCGCAAGCCAATAACTGCCATATTGCACTATTGCCCCAACAAGGGGTCTTGCAGTGAGTGACCCCATGGTTCGAAAAGCCCGGCGCGGCCCCAAACCGCCCAAGGTTATTATTGGCTGGCAGGAGTGGTGTGCCCTTCCCGATCTTAATTTACCCGGCATTCTGGCCAAAATTGATACCGGGGCCAAAACCTCGGCGCTGCATGCCGTAGACATACGTCCCAGCGATAAAGGCGAGGGCTGGCTCGATTTCAAAGTGCACCCCGTGCGGCGACGACGCCGCCCGGCCATTCAATGCTCGGCACGGTGCATCGACTACCGCAAAGTCACCAGCTCCAACGGTGAAACCGAAAAACGTCCGGTTGTGGAAATGCAGTTGGCCTTAGGAGGCCACACCTTTCTGGCCGAGGTCACCCTCACTAACCGGGACGATATGGGATTGCGCATGCTCATTGGCCGGCAATCTCTGAAGAAACGTTTTATTGTCGACCCCAGCCTGTCGTTTTGCTGCGGCACCGAAGACGAAGCTGAGCTATACCCGAAAGCCAGCCGGTAGCGCCTGAGGGAATAGCGGCCTAAAGACCAGAGGGCAGAAAATAGCCGCGCGCTGAAAAAAAACGGAGGGCCGGCATGAAGTAACGGCCCTCGCCGCCACATGAGAGCCTCATCTTGATGGTAACCGCTACTCAGCGAGGGAAAGTCGTCAGGGAAAAACCCTGCGGATTGGGGTACGCCTTGATGCTCGCCTGGTACTCCCCCACGATTTTCATATAAGCGCCGATGACCCACGCCTCGGTACCGACCACATTCATCTCTTCACGAGGATCCCGAGCGATATTGAAAATCGCGGGATAGCCGGTTCCTTCTGCGCGAGTGGCATAGACGCCATGGGCTGAAGGGTTACCAGAGGACGCAATAATCTGCTTAGGGTAGAGCCGCCAGTGCCGCCAGCGCACTGCAGCGATCTCACCATCGATGAAAGCGAGGTAATCTTCCCGCGCAGATTTTTCGCTGACGCCCATAAAGAAGGGCAGTTGGCTGCGGCCATCGATAGGTCGATCTGCGGGCAAAGTGTCATCCACTAAGGCGGCAAACGTCGGCAGAAAATCATGGATTGATACCATCTCGTTACTTTTACGAGCAGGAATTTTACCAGGCCAGCGCACCATGCCCGGCACGCGCAGGGATCCTTCTAAGACATCCCCCACCTCGCCCCTGAAGGGGCCCGCAGAGCTCCCCAGAAAATCGTGGTTACTACCCTCGTGTGCGACGGGACCGTTGTCAGAGAGATACACGACAATAGTGTTGTCGGAGATTCCCGCTGCATCAATTGCATCCAGCACCACACCCACACTGTGGTCGTGCTCGATGAACATATCACCGTAGCGACCCGCTGCTGATCGCCCACGAAACGCGTCAGACACGCCCGTTGGATAATGGACGCTCGACCAACCCACGTAGAGGAAGAAAGGCGCCTCCTCTTGAGCTTTGGTTTCGATGAATTGGCTTGCCGCGCGAGCGATATCACCTTCAATTTGGTCGCGGTAGGCCAGATCATAGGGCCTGACTCGCTCCAGCTCACCGGTCTCGTTGGAAGCCCAGATATACGGTTGCGACTTTTGGATAGCCGCCTCAGACATCCGTGGGATCCCCGGGTACCGAGCTCGA
>JGI24916J38487_100799_pt1 | contig 33052 bp, 34 predicted proteins | sample LinPfosmplate4_FD_38487 | JGI IMG/M metagenome (IMG submission 38487) | reverse complement strand
TGCAGGTCGACTCTAGAGGATCCCACTCTGGTTGGTCATATTCATCGAGTTCGTCTATTTCATCCTGCTGCATATCAGCGTCTTCACCGTTGATATATTCTTCACCACTCGCAGACATGTACGTTTGTAAAATCTGCTGAACAGGGATTAGCTCTTTTACGGTGTTTTCAACGCATAGGGCGAACCTATCATACAGTGCATCATTCCGATTATGTTCGGACTGATTTTCAGTGAATACGTAAGGATCTTTGTAAAGATCTTTCGCGGCATTTTTGTAACACGTGTGAATAAACACTTCGTTGGTTGGTAGTTTAACCGCCATTTTCTTGCTATCCTGACTCAAACGAACAGCTGATAATATTTTTACGGAACTGACAAACACGGCCGCGACCAAATCCTTGAACCACGCACACCTATCTGCGATGTTATCTGTGTGCTGCTTCGCCATCGTCTCACTCCATTCTGGTACATCTTTTAGCAATTTCTGGAACATGATGAGAACTTTGCGATTTTTTGATAACGTATGAGCCTCTTGATACATTGCATCAAACACGTCAATCATGACTGGACATATAAGAATAGACAGTTGCTCCATGTACTCACGTTTAGCTTCAACAAGAATGTTCAGGTTATCCATTATGAGTATACGAACTTTTATTATCTGCCGTTTTCCGCATTTCTCCTGTAACGATTAGCAGCCTTCTTCAAGTTCATCAGTGTCGGAAATTCATTTATTTCATTTTCATTTGTTCTGTGGGTTTTTGTCACTTTCCATGTTATCCGCAACTCAAAATCTCTTAATACATCCACGGTAAAACCAGCGTTTTCCAATTGTCGTTTAATGTAATTAGTCGCCTGTAACCTGTCATATGCTATGTATCCCACTAGAAATGAGGGAATTTCAGCATCGATGTATTTACGACCAGTTTCTACCGCGCGTCGGACTTTGCGTGTGATTTGTTTATAGATTTCAACGTATGTTTCCTTTTTCATACGGTTCCTCTTGTTGACAATTTGTGAAATCTCTTCGACGTTTATCATTAATAGTACTTGGACTAAATTTTAATTAAATCTAACTCACCTTGTTGGATAGTTTCGTACTCTATATACTCTGACCCTTCAATGGCACTCTCGAACGGTGTCTTGTTACTCGGTGGTTTTATATCCATTGGTTGCGACTGAACACCTATCACACGTAACTTACCTGATACGAGTATGATATTAGATGTAACAGAAAATCCGAATGGAAACCCTCCCATTTTCATGCACATGAACATGCATCGATACAGCGTATGATTCTTATTTTTGTGTTTATATTGACGAATACCCGTCGTTTCTATTATGTAATTGGGTATTCCAGCCCTTTCACGTATGTATTTATTGGTTGCAAGGACCATTTTTGAAATATTGTCACTGTTGACGTCAAGCGTTTTGACTTCTACATATTCAGACATGTTGGGTGTAGGGTCGTTTATGAGAACTTGATGAATTGGTATAGATGCACTTTTATTCTTGAAACCCTCTTTCCTGGTATCGAGTAATAACACCACCAATACGAGTAATAGTATTAGGTTGTACATTAATATATGTTACAAAAAAAGTGCGTTATCATTCATATTTTTTTTGATAAATTACATTAGATGTCTCTTCTGGTCTTCAGTCCGAAGTGTAAACACAGTATCGAAGTCATAGAATATATCAAGAAGCACAAAGAGTTACAACAAATTGTCCAATATCATAATGTCACTGTGGCGGGAATACCTCCAGAGTTCAGGACAAAAATAACACGTGTACCCACCATGTTGACGAAGAACGGTAAGATTTTAGTAGGACGTGAAATACATAACTGGCTCGAATCGCTTCTCCCGGTTCAGGAATTGGAAACATGTGATTTTGGTTCAATATTTTCTTCAACCCTGGACGGTGAACCCAACACTGATATGTTCGGTCTCGATGATTATGGAAAATCACTCCAACCCGCCATGACACGCGAACTAGAAGAAAAAATAAGCCGCAAGGTTGAAGATGGAGCTTATAGTGATATAAAGAATTAATACGCGAATAATCGAGTATGAAACTTGTGACTGTGCAAGCCGCAGCCATCAAATCTACATTTGAAGTATTGAAGGATATATTAAACGATGTCAATTTGTATTTCAAGCCAGATGGCGTATACATCGTAACCCTGGATACTGCACGAGCATCTCTCATTGATATGTACCTTCCAGCGGAGAATTTCGAGGAATACGTATGCTCAGAGGAAGTTGATTGTGGTGTCAACATGACTAACATGTACAAACTCCTAAAAACGATCACCGTTAATGACGTTCTCGTGATATCCGTGGATTCTAAGGAATTCATGAATATCGAAATTCATAGCGAACAAAAGAAAACATCTACCAAGTTTGCATTAAAGTTACTCGATATCAACGAAAATCAGATAGAGGTTCCCGAGATGCACATGACTATAAATACACCCATCCCGTCAGTGGATTTCCAAAGAATTTGTAGAGACATGTCGAATATTGGTGACGAGATTGAAATATCTAGAAGTGGAAAGGTATTACGTTTACTGTGCAGGGGTGATTTCGCTGACCAGGAAACGGAAATTCAATGTGTGGACGAGTGTCCGACCATGTCGGGTGCATATTCACTCCGATACATGAACATCTTCACGAAAGCGACGAGTATGTGTTCCACTGTGCAAATTATGCAAGAGGATCAGAACCGATTTCTGATTTTGAAATACAATGTCGCGAACTTAGGAGATTTGAAATTTTATCTGTCGACTAAGGTAATTGAAGATCAGTGAGATATCCCGTCGCTGTATCGACAGTTTTTAGCATACCAAAACAATTTTTAATTTTAATTTTAGGGTACATCGTTGCCATAAAACTCTCTTCATAATAAAACATATCACTTATTTTCATTTTCTCACCGTAAAAATCTGAATACGGACCGGAATACCGTCTGATTTTTTCGAGAACATCTTTCACTGGTTTATCGTTTGTGTCCAATAGCTGTGCACTCGACAATGGTATATGAAAACTCATCGTTTTCGCTTTTACGGGTGGCCACTTATATTCGTGTTTCGATGTCAGGAATTTATAAATCTTGTTGTTGTGCCAAAATTTAACTCGTATAATGAGTTTTTCGATTGCATCTGGTGGTTCCGGAATTTCATCGTTCATGCCTACCTCCCCGAGATACGTTGTCGTACCTGGCTCAATTTGTTCACGTTCACGTTCCCAAAAAGGTTCGTCAGTTTTATACTCTTTTGTATGATCGACAACATATTCGACATATCGACTAACTACAGTGAAATCTGGCTTACTGAATAAAAAGTTCACAACGTTTTTAAATACATAGATTACGTTAATTAAAAGCGAGCTGAGTACTTTAATCATTGATATACATGGAAGGTAATTTTTTAAGTCGGTATAATAACCGAGTAGACGAATGGATGACAAAAATAGAGGATGATCCATGTAATAAACATATATACCAAGGTGAACTATCTGATTATATAGCCCGATGTATGCCGTATATCCAGCAGTACATGACAGACGATAAGAATATGGAAGTTAGTACGGACAACGCGTTTAATTGTAAAGTGACCACAGGGCTGCAGAAGAAGGATATATACACAGACTATTTGATAGATGTCGAAAAGAAATCATTACCCCGTGTCACGGAAAGAGTGGTGACAGATATATGCTCGAACTGTCCTGATAGTAACGTCGTGTATTACCATGACACGAGTGACATGGTATGTGACTCGTGTGGTATAATCGTGGACACGTTGATAAGTCAGGAACTCACCTATAGGGAAGAACAAGAGACATCGGAAAAGGTGATTAATTATTCGTATAAACGCGATAATCATTTCAATGAATGGTTGTCACAATTTCAAGCTCAAGAAATGACAACGATACCTAAGGAAGTAATAGAGCAATTGAGAAACGAATTCAAAAAGATCAAAATAAAAAGTGTGAACGAAATTACACACGCTAAAGTGAGGGGATTGTTAAAAAAATTGAAACTCAATAAGTATTACGAACACGTACCGTATATCTCAAATATTTTGAGTGGTATAAAACCACCCAACATGCCAGTGGAACTCGAGGAACAATTACGCATGATGTTTAAAGATATTCAAAAACCATTTGATAATAACTGTCCAGCGGAACGTAAAAACTTTCTGAGTTATTCTTTCGTACTCTATAAATTCTGTGAATTATTGAGTGAGGATACGTATCTTCAATACTTTCCCCTTCTAAAATCAAAAGAAAAGCTACATCAACAGGATATGATATGGAAAAAGATATGTACAGAATTACACTGGGAATTTATACCCACGATCTAATCGATCGTAACACGGATTACCTCTGAATGAGCTCCAGCCGCCGGTGGAAAATTCACAAGATACGCTTCCTGTAAGTTTAATAGCTTTAGGTAATTCCGTGCTTGTGAAACCATCACGTCTGTTATATTTTTTACTGTCTTCAATTCGACGACAGTCGTTCGATTGATGATGATATCCGCCCGTAAATTTCCAATTGTATGTCCTTTGAATGTGATCGGTATTATACGCTCGGTCTCGTATGAAATACCATTCTCACGTAGAAGTACCTCTATGGCATTATGATAGACACGCTCACTGAAACCAGGTCCCAAGGTGTTGTATATTTCAGTTACGTATTCGTGTATCATATACATGTACTACACACTCGTCTTTATACACTTAAAGAGTACACACGTATATAGAATGGGTGATCCCTCACCCACACATGTTATACATGAGGCTAGTCATTCAGCCAAATGCACCGTTCCTATAGCTCAGTTGGTTAGAGCGTGGTGCTTATAACGCCAAGGTCACGGGTTCGAGCCCCGTTTGGAACATTTTTTTAGATAGATATCCTGTATCTAAAAAAATGCGACATTTAAAGTTCTAAAAAAGCTATATTTATATAAATGGCCGAACCTGTATACACTTTGAATTTATCAGAGGAGGCTGATGGGATGGTTCCGATTGATTCTAATTCTCGATCTACCGCATTCGTGGCAGAAGACCCTAAAAAAAATGTGAGTGATTATAAAGACGACATGGATTCCACTCCTATATCTGACGTTATGATGCAATCCCAGGAGCAATCTTTTGATTCGCCCTTAATGGGTGCCGACCCCCGCGCTGTTCAGATGGCGCATCAGCAGGTCATGATGGCACCTCAACCTGCACAGGCTGCCACGGCTGTCAAGGAAGGTGTCAGCTCGGATAAGAAGAAAAAGAACCCATTCGACCTTACAGATGAGCAGCTCGATGCATTGATTGTTATCGTAGCCACTGGTATCTCTATCAGCAAACCTATTCAGGAAAAACTCGCGGGTTCTGTTCCCAGGTTTTTGAATGCCCAGGGAAACCGGAGCCTAGTTGGCTTGGGATCCACGGGTCTAGTCGCCGCTGTAGTGTTCTATGTCGCCCGTAAATATTTTTAATACATGTCGAGTACACGCCCACCGGACACTACGTACGCCGACCCTAATCCTAGAATTAACGCGATCATTGTCATGACCATGGGTAACCAAGCGGTCTTCATATCTTCACCATATTTCTCATATCCCTGCTTTAACTTTGACCATTTAATGCCCTCAGTTAATGTAACGAGAAATAACGAAGCCACTGCGACTGTTATGATGACACTCCCAGTCGTTAAACTGACGATTAAGCTTGTATTCCCCAGGTACCAAATAAGTACGGGTATTACGACAGTCAAATTCAACATATTCACGTAATACGGCATTTTGATGCGAGTTGTAAAAGCACTGGCCATGACTGCGAACCATAGGAGTAACGATGTCAGTATCCTGGACGCAGCTGGCTGCCTGAGATTGAATTCAGTCATTTTATAATTACGTAACATTATTTATCGACGATCTTTTTACCACAAAACGGGGTCATCTGATTTATGTTTTCGTATATACCTATACGAATCGCTTCATTTTTGAGTTCAGTATAATTATCCCAGAAATCTGTGCTATGAGAGTATTCACTCACAGTGCAATGTGCGAGTTCGTGCAAGAGTACATGAAACACGTGATTAGATGTTCCGTCTATACATATTCCAATTTCACTCCCTTTATTGGAATTGTATCCAACTCCTGATAAGAATGACCCTCTATACGCGACGATGGGTATCTCTTTGTGTAATACCTTATATTTATCATCACCGTTATTCTTCAAATGTTCCCTGAATGTTCTATATTTTTCCTTAACTTCGAGTAATACTGGATCTTCTTTGAATTTATAAAAAATAGCTAAATTAATTAGCAGTAACACGAACACTGCTATCATTTCTATATACAAATATAAATTTACTGTAGAGTTCGGAGATGGGATTTCCACATAATGGCTTCCATAATTTCATGGTAAATCCAATATTTTCCAGTTGTGTAATCAACATGTCCTTGTGTGCTAAAGGTTCCGATTTCGGACCATCTGCATAATATGGCGTATCCGCTAAATGTACAAATAATTTTTCACCAAAATCACCATTACTCGTACTCTTCAGTTTGAAAAAGTTCCCATGTGAATCCGAAAATGGGGTTTTAAACATTATCTGTTCAGAATCTGGAATGATACCCACAAATACTCCACCGGGTTTCATTCGTTTTTTAATTTCTCTGAGTGTATCCGAAAATAACTCACGTGTTTGAAAGATATAATGGAGTGCAAAATTGTAACACACGATATCATATTTTCTATTGGGACATGCACGAATGTCTCCGTGATAAAAATTTACACGCATTTTCATATTTTTAGCGCGGTCACGCGCTTCATTCAATGCATCTAAGCTTGGTTCGCACATGCTTATATTCGCGCGCACTTTAGACCATTTTTGAAGATCACCACCGAAACCACATCCGACATCGAGAATGCTATCACCTGCTCGCGTTACACTTTCAATCAGTGAACGCTTCTCGTCATTGTGAAGTCGACGTAACTCTTCCATGATAATAAAGATCGTGAAAACTTTAACTTAGGTTTACTAGCTTAAAGTATAGAGTTTTATATAGAACATAATGTCTCTAGAGCAGGATTATACGACCGTGCCCGGTCAGACTTTTGCATGCATGTCTGTGGTTGGCCCTGAAGCGCCTCAGAAGAATGACAAGTTCGGGGTTAAGTTCAGGGGTGCTTTTGCTACCCGCGATGAGGCCGCGAGCCATGCCAAGCGCCTTCAAAAGGAGGATGCGACGTTTGATATCTATGTCGTTGATATGTACAAGTGGCTTCTCATCCCACCCGACCCTTCCAAGATCGAAGATGCCCATTACACAAACGAAAAGCTAGAGGAGTTGATGTCTGGTTATAGGGAAAACCAGGCTATGGCGGCGAAGATGTTTTCAGAGCGTAAGCGTGATATGATGGCTGCTAAGTCTCCTACCGATGGATACTTCAAGGCGGGAGACGAAAATTCTCAGTATTACAACAAACCTGATGAGCCTCCCATTAGCCATCCAGGTGAAATCATCGAGCGTCTGAAGCGTGAGAAGCCTGATGCGGCGATGGAGGACCTGGTAAAGGAAGCCGACGCGATTGTCGCCGTAGAGATTGAAGAGCGACGCAAGCAGAGGGAGGCGGATATGGCTATCGCTGAAGGAGACGAGACTGAGGAGGTCGAAGAGAAAAACATTTAAAAATCATAAAAAAAATAACCATACATTTCATATTATTAAAATCTACCCTTTTAATAATACGATGAATGTCGAGTATATTTCTGTCTTTAAGAAGACGAATCATAATTTACCTATTACGGACATAGATGAGATAGATGATAAAAATAATTTGGCATCTGAAATAATTAATGAAGGGGTTATCCGTCCAGTAATTACCAGTAGAACGATCGTCGATTCTAAAGATCCTGTTAATGATTATGCTCCATTTTCACCCGTGGCGAAGGATAACTGGTTGCATAGTTTTTCCCATAAAGAAACCTAATATGAAAGCTACGAATATCACGATATACGCGACTTTATCGAGAGACGCTAGTATGTCATTGGGTTTGAACGGTTCGTTCATGTGTGGAGGAGGTGGTATATATTGTGGATGGAGAGGGGGTTGAAAATAATACGGTTGATCTTCATCTGGCTGCTGTAAATGATTTTGTATGGGTTCACTGTCATCTCGTTCAGGTTCTTTATCCAGTACTTGCGAATTGTATTCAATAGGATTTCCAAGTTCTGTTTCCATATACATAGTATTAATTCTATCTTTTAAGCTTCGTTTTCCTCACCACTTTCTTCATCAGTATCATCTACTACGAAATCCTTTAAATTTCCATTCTCATCCTCGTCACTGTCATCACATTCATCTTCACTCTCGGTCTCGCACAGGTCATCATCAGAAATTTCATAATCCGTGTCATATTCGTCATCGTCGAAATCATCATCACAAGCTTCTTCTGTGGGCTTCATACGCGTGGGTGCTTTAGATACTCGTCCGGATCGAGTTTTCACAGTAATTGTACTCATATATGGAGTTTAAGTGATTTCTTTTTAAATATATTTAGGTACGAATTTGACCCCTTGATTAAGAGCTTCTCTCATCAGTAATTGTTCAAATTCATATCCTAAACGGTATGAAATATCGCCTATATCATTCATTACTTCACCGTCCATCGTAGACAGGTAAAGGGGTATATCATTCAGAACCCGTAAAGCTTTCTCAAGATACACTTGGGACATTTCGACATTTGTCCTGTATTCTTTCGCTATCTGTATTAACGCCATGAATGTATTATATGTAACTTCATGTATACCAGAATATTTATGTGTTTCTTTGATAATGGCGTCTATTTGATTTAAAGATGTATCCAGACGTGTAATCTTCGATAAAATATATGCGAACACTCCAATGAGTACAATGATCATCATCTATAATAGTCTAACTATTTTATCTGACAGTTTATGCTCACGAGATTTACATGCACATGTTTGTACAATCTTGTCACGTGAAATTTTAAATTGAATATTCGACTTGTTACACGTTTTACATTTCAAATCCGTGTTTACCCAGTGTACGTTTTTACCCTTCTTAGAAATACTTTTCACGACAATCTCTGTATCTCTTACCATGTGTTTGCTTATGAAGATTTGTAAGAGTGTACTTGTTTCAACTGGATCTGATTTTTTTTCAACTGGACACGGTATGCATGTATTTTGAGGTGTTGAAAATGTGGATGATGTATATCCATTTGGATAGAGTTTTTCGAATATCTTATCCGGTAGTGCATGTTTTCGACCATAGAAATCTCTGCAAAACCCGTATCTACGCCCTTTCATCGTTTCACATGTACAAAAACACCTCTGTATAATAGTACGCCCTTCTATACGAAACCATATATGATTAGACCCGTGATCTCTCTGAAGATTTTCACAATATTTGGATGTCGTTGATACGAGATATGAATTTTTGTTACTGAATATTTTTGTGACGAGTGCACGTCCTTGACCATCCATGTTTTTCTGAATAAACGTCTCAATATCTTTAGTCACTACTTCATTCTGAAATATATTTTTCGTCTCACTCGGTGTAAACGATCCCTCATCTCGTTTTGATCCTTCGACGACCACGACTTCTGTATTCTCAGTTCTGAGCGTCGCCATATGCATAATCTCCACATTCGGCTCCCGCTCGAAAACATTGATAAGTTTACCATTTTCGTGTGTATATTTGAGTACAGGTATGTACGCTCCCTGATATTCACCCTTCACGTATTTATGCGCCCACGGCATTCTAAAACCACTTCCCTTCACGTTCCGTTTTCCACCCCCATACACAGCGGTATCGACGATTTCGTCCCATGGCTTACCCGGGAACATAAGCGATAGTGACGATACTATATGAGAATGCAATGCCATAGCAGACCCATGATCAACTACAAACCCTGGCCAGTTCATATGAATTCCATATTTGATCATATCACCACATGGTTTTGGCTCTGCGACCGAAACGAGAACATCTTTTCCACCGAAATGTGTCACGCGGTCGCATATCGTTTGTGTATACTCCTTCAATCGGTCAAATGGAATGTCTTCGACATCTTTGTAATCCAAATCGACAAAAAAGTTATACGTATCCGACTTTTGTTCGACGACACACACCTTCTCACCCGATTTTACAGCTTTGACATATTCGTCATAAAATTCATTCAATCTATCATAAGGAACAGATAGACGGCCACCGTCCATGAGCACATGTGATAGATTGGAGCTATTCGAAAACCCCTGTTTTCGGCACCATGATCTAAACATACTTATTCGTACATCGTGTTATTTTTTTAATACTCTTCTTCATGCCAAATTGAGGTCCTGCATGATACGTCTCTAAACTCTTCTTCACTATTCGACAATTCTTTTTTAAGAACTAAAAGTTCATATACGGTTTTAACCTTTACATCTTCGATGTATGTATCTGCCCGTGTTTCACTGTATGACTTGTGATCCATTAAAATATCTTTAATCTGACGGAGAATGTAGTTCTTGGACTTCATTATTTTATAGAAAATGTTTTTCTATTGAGAGAAGTGATGCATGCGTAAAACTCTGGGTTCTCGACCACATTATGTATGATTCGTTCCCATCGTTTTCGAGAATTAAATTCTGGTAACGTATCGAAACTCATAAAATCATTTTCATCGTATGTACGTTTCACGTGAATTTTTTTTGTATACATTTTGTATTTCTCATCGTTAAACCTTCTCACAAGTTCGTGCTGTTCATTACTCGAATAATTTACGAAAAATATAAACACCGTGTACTCGAGTTCTATAGTAGGACTTTCTTTTACGTTAAATGTAAAACTCGTATACTCCCCATTTTTAAGCGAAACAACACCACGTGTTTCTTCTTCCAATTCCCTCAACGCTGTGCGTATAGGTGTAAATATTTCCCTTCTTCTACACCCCCCTGTCACAAAAATCCACTCTTTAAAACGTTTATCTCGCACGGTAAGAAACCGCGGAGTATCACCAACAAAGGTGACTGGTATTGCTATGGCTTTATGTTTTTTCATTGCTCATTAGCTTCTATAATCCCCTAACAAGTTTATTCCGAGGAAACACTCACAGGAGATTTACCTCGTGTAGTGCGTTTGGGTTTGGGAGGCTCTTGTACAACAACGGGCTCAGGTTCAGGTTCAGGTTCAGGTTCAAGCATTTCTTCTGTTACAGGTGCATATACCATCTGAGGCACTTGGACCTCGTGCACCTCTTCCTGAACCCGGTCCAGAAAAGTCTTGATTTTGGTGATGTCGTCTTTCGACTGGCGCAATTCGTTATACATGTAAAGAGACGCCGCGACGCAAACGACGACTGCAGCCAAAATAGCAGTTTCGCGATCAAAAGAAAACATTGTGGTTTACTTACACGTTTTGTTTTTAAGTAGATACAATTACACCCATTTTAGATCTTTCACCTTCTGGGCACTGATACCCTGGTTGTGCAAATTGTATTTCCTGGTAGTGACCATCCTTGCATTCTGCGTTCTGAATGGGAATATATTTATTGAGCGTTCCGGATTTAGGATCGTAGGTGATCATAAAAACGAAAAAGAGGAGAAAGAGAAGCCCCCACATTTGTTATTATAAGGGATTTAATTAGAGTACATAAGACCAGCCATACCGTTTTCAATGCGGAGGATGTTGTAGTTAACACCGTACATGTCAGTGTCGAACGAACCAGCATCAGTTACGAGACGAGCCGAGTCAACACGACTGAAGTTGAGTGTACCAGTGGGCTGGAGCTTGCACGTGTCAAGGCAGAATGGGTACATGAAATGGTTCGCGGCACTGCTATCCATGGTCGTGAACGATGTGTGGTAATACAGCGAGGCGGATGTGTAGTGAGGCTGCGCCTTCTTCGCATCGCCAACATCTGTGCCGTTGATCTGGAGCTTGACGCTGCCACCGGCTACGCCTACACCACCTGTTTTGTACGTCGCGATGAACTTGATAGGGTGGTTGTAGTTAAGCTCTTGCATCAAACCACCGGAGGCGATCGACTGCTGTGTCTGTGTGATCAGCATGTTCTGGGGGGCCGACGAAAGCGCTGTGCGCTCATCGGTATCCAGGTAAAGAAACTGTGCGTGTACCTCGTAATCGGTCACGGGGAGTGTACCCCACGAAATACGGATCTCGACATCGTGGTACTGAAGCGCCACGAGAGGAAGCGCCGACTGAGCATTCTCACAGAACGAGAAGCGCAGGGGGTAGAACCCAGCCTTATCAGCTCCGGCGGCCGAAAGAGACTTGGAGTATGACTGACAAAGTGTCACGGGAGCGATTTCCTGAGAGAACTCGGATGTTTGTGTGTCGATGACCTGACCACCGATCAGTAGCTCAACCTTCTTAATCTCATTCTTCCAGTTGGCCCGGGTCCTTGTGTTACGGGGGGACCGGTTAGATATGTACACGTAACCGAGCATATCACCCTTGCGTTCGAAACGCACAGTGGACATACCATTCGTAGAGGGGTTACCCTGGATAACCTGCTTTTCGACAGTTTGGGCAAAGTTTGTGTGACGCTTGTACGTCGAACGGAAAAAAGATACTTCGGGATTACCAACGATATGGGCATCCTGAGCACCCACGGCAACGAGTTGGGCGATACCACCAGACATTTATATTATACTATGTTTTTATTTTTAAGTATCAGAATAGAGGTGTTCCGGGATTGATTGACTCGGTCAGAAGAAGCGATAGAATTCCGATCATCGCGAGACGTCCGTTGAGCAGTTCGGTCTCGGGCTTCCAGGGACCCTGAACATAACCCTCATCACCGGGGTTCGCGGCGGTACCGAGAAAGGTGAGCGCAGTTACGGCAACGGTAAGACCGATGTGTTCCTGGAACTGCGTACTGAGGGAGTGACCCGTCACAAGTTCATCGACGAGCGCAGACGTAAAACCGATCATAGCCGCGCGACCATTGACACGCTCCGCCATGGAAAGGTAATCATTCGGGCGATCGATCTTCGTGAGAGGTGTTCCTCTGGACGCACGGGTCTTGGTGGACCTGGTCCTGGACCGAGGCGTGGGCTTTACGGTAACGATAGGCTTGAGGGCAGCAATGCAGGACATTGTACTTTCTATACGTGGCAAATCTTTATGTTCAACGCACTTCTAGTTTTTGTACACGTGTAATCAGAGATAAGACGAGTGCTTCAAGGTTCTTTGTTTTAACCTTTTCGGATGTGACGTTTTCGTGAAGTTCTTGAAACGATTTGATTAGATATGGAATCACACCAAAATAATTTACCTGTGCAGCCACTGGCCCCCAATCAGAATAATCCGGGTCCTGTTGTATGTCCTCATTTACTTCTCTGGTTTCGTTAGGTGTTTTATATGGATAAACCATATGTCTTAATTCTGGGGCATCGTACCATATATCTTGGGCAATTAAGCCACTTTCTCGAATCGGTTTATTTTTTGTATCATGAACATCTTCTATAAATTCAAACTTGTCGTAAATTTGAGGTTTTAATTTAATTATGGTGTCAGTTGCATTCGATATCATCGTTTCGTTTACTTTTAGTCTATCATCGGATGTCGGAGCCATAGAAAAATCGCTAAGAATATACGCAAGATTCCCAGATGGAATTTCACTAAAAGATGTATCACCAGGTCTTTTCCACAAAGCAAAAAACGCCTCACCACCACCGTTTTCTTCAAACCGTGCCTTCACTTTATACCACTGCCCCCCCTTCAGATATATTGTCCTTTGATTTCCACCGGGAATGTTAATATTACTAGAATTATGACCGTGACCAGAGTACCAATCGGCAACTCTATACCCCGCAACAAATAAATCACTCGCATCGTCCGAATTAACACCGAATGTGTACACCCCTGTTGAAGTTGCCTGTATTATACCTATCCACATCCTACCTATGTTTTCGGCTCCCGTGCCGTAAGGGTATCTCATTTGTGTATTTGTTGTTATTGAACTAGAATGACTTTGACCAAATTCCGAGTTCATCGAAGATTCATCGGTTGGTGCACTAGATGGCATACCACTATATCTATATTCAATGACATGTCCTATTCTGGCACCGTATAAGTTTATTTCAGGGATTGCTACGTAATCTGCTAAGATACCACCACTTACTTCAAGTTTATGATTCGGATCCGACGTCCCGATACCCACGTTGCCGTTATTTTTAATATCCATGACATGTCCACCACCACTAGGCCTAAACGCTAAATCACCTGTCGGTGTAGATTGGAGCCAGAACTTTTCGGCACCACTAGACTGGAATCTCAAATAAGAATTCCCACTAGCAGAATCTATATAGACACTCGCATGAGTTGATCCAGTATTTTTAGCTCGTATACCCGTATCACCTGTAAATTGAACATCGAGTGGACGACCCGGACTCGTCGTCCCGATGCCGACGTTGCCACCTCTACATACTAAATTATCAACCAGGGCACCACCATTACCAGACGTGGTCTGTAGAGTTATAAAGGCATCTGCCCAATCCGCAACTAAAGGTCCATCACCGTAAAACCCTGATTTTATTTTAGCTGGTACTCTCTGCCCATTATCACCGTTCCAAAACTGGGGATTTGTTGTGAATTCTATACCACTCACACTACGAGACCCGTTATTCATATAACTACCAATTTTAACCAGGTTTTCACTTGTGTTTAAAGGTGTTTCAACATGTAATAAGCGACCCGGGCTTGTCGTCCCGATGCCGACGTTGCCGTTTGCGTCGATTACCATTTTATCAGTGAGACCAGCACCAGCACCAGCACTGGGTGATTTCGTAGCAAACACGAGACCACCTGGATACCCACTGGTTCCACCCGCGTTTAATTTAACGGCTCCACGAATACTACCTACATCCCAATTGTTAGTTGAATTAGTAGTCGAAAACTTAAGCGTAGCCGTGTCGTATAGACCTGTTGAGGCAAACCCTTTAAAAAGTTCAAGAGTAGCACTAGGACTCGTCGTCCCGATACCGACGTTCCCCGTAGACCTGTAAATATCACTTCCACTTAAAGTGAAATAATTCGTTCCGTCAGCTCCGTCAGCTCCGTCAGCTCCGTCAGCTCCGTCAGCTCCGTCAGCTCCGTCAGCCCCCCTCGGAACTATAAAATCAAAAACGGCAGTGGAAGTCGTACCCGAATTTGTCACCGAAGCGTCCGATCCTGCGGCTCCGGTCGTTACTGTTACGTCATTAATCGTAGCAGCATCACCCTGAATACCTTGAATACCTTGAATACCTTGAATACCCTGGTCACCTCTCGGAACTATAAAATCAAAAACGGCAGCGGAAGTCGTACCCGAATTTGTCACTGAAGCGTCCGATCCTGCGGCTCCGGTCGTTACTGTTACGTCATCAATCGTAGCCGCATCACCCTGAATACCCTGAATACCCTGAATACCTTGAATACCCTGAATACCCTGAATACCCTGGTCACCTCTCGGAACTGTAAAATCAAAAACCGCAGCGGAAGTCGTACCCGAATTTGTCACCGAAGCGTCCGATCCTGCGGCTCCAGTCGTTACTGTTACGTCCTCAATCGTAGCCGCATCACCCTGAATACCTTGAATACCTTGAATACCCTGAATACCCTGAATACCCTGGTCACCTCTCGGAACTGTAAAATCAAAAACCGCAGTGGAAGTCGTACCCGAATTTGTCACCGAAGCGTCCGATCCTGCGGCTCCCGTTGTCGTCGTACCGACAGCAATCGTAGCTGCAGAACCTGTCGCACCGACATCACCTCGTGGAATCACGAATTTAAACTCTGCGGCCGTGGGTGTTCCCTCATTCGTGACAATCGCGTCCGTTCCGGGTAGACCTGTATCCGTACTGTGGACAGCGAGTGACCCGACGGGAGCGTTCACCAAAAGTGACCCGTCGCCTTCGAACGACGCAGCCTTGATGCGTCCGGGTGTTTCGTTTATTTCGATTTGTGAACCTATACGTAAATCAGTATCCACGTACGCGTTACTGTTTACGTGTAAACCGGCATGTGGATCATTCGTGACAAGACCGACCCGGTTATTCGTCGTATCGACAAACAAGTGTGATGACCCGACGAGTAGATTACTCGTGACATCAACCTGGCCTGTCAGGATATGTTGGTTCATCTATAATTAGTAAACATCTTTTACGGGTGGGATACACTCGTAAAAGGTGGGGGGTCTCTCTCAACCGGGATCGAACCGATGACCTCGCGATTAACAGTCGCACGCTCTAACCAACTGAGCTATGAGAGACGGGGAAGGCTCCTTCCCATCTTATACTGGTGACTGATCTTTAAGCCCGTTTAATCGTTTCATAGTGATGAGCGATATGGAAAATAAACCAGCTGATGTGTTTGCGACAATCATGGGAATGACCGTATAATAAATCGAGTATACGAGACCGAGAATACTCGCGACGATGTTTATACTCAGGAACGCATAATTAAGTGCGTCTGTATCCTTTGTCCTGTATACGTGAACGATCTGGGGTACGAACATAATCGTGATTAAAATGGAACTCACAAGACCTATACCCTCGACGAAACTATCCATACTTATGGAAGGAGTGTTTCATTTCTCTAAGTTTCTACCTTTTGAATACGTCGTTTCATATCGATGATATCGAGCTCGAATTTTGTCGATTTACGCTCGAGCGCTGTTACCTTTGACCGTAACTGACTGTTTTCAGTCATTAACGTGGCCACGAAGTGTGGGGTCTGAATCCCCTCCGTTTTACCCGTAGGCGTTTCCGGTTTTTCCGGCCATACGGGGTTCGCTGGATCCTCTGTCACCGAGGGAAGGTCACGTAAAGCCCTGCGGTACGCGAGCCATTCTTTATAGAGTGTATCCTCGATCTGGTAATCTGTCGAGAAAACCCAATCCACCTCGGCGAGGCGTCTGTTGCGTTCTTGGCGGAGGTTTTTCCATAATTGTTCCATTGGAAGGTCTTGAAGTGCAAATTCTGCCATCTATGTTAAACTGATATTTTAATGTAACATTTTTCCAAAAAAATGTGAGTAATTACTGCTCATGTATACATCGGTACCATCCGTATTTTGAGTAATACGGACTGATATCGTAGTACCAGCGGTGTAATACCCTATAATTTTACCGATAAGGTCAGATTCTTGTGCTCCATCAGTGTTGCCCTTAAAATATACGAACGTCCGGTTATCGTATAGAACTCCATTTATGAGCCACCTTCCCATCACCCAGTGAGCACCTGCAGCTACGTTTCTTGCCAATAAACAATAACTAAATTCCCAATATCCTGAACAAGGTATGGTATATGTCTTAGTACTCGTATCGAATCCACCACCCAGTATAAATTCTATACGACTGAAATTTGCTACTAAATCATTTCCAAATTCAACACCAGGTTGGGTCATCGGTGTTATGGGTCCTGTGGCAAAAAACATATAGTTTTTATTGGTCATTATACCATCAGAATTGATATTCCCCCTCACATCCAACTGAGCTTCAGGGACTTTCCCAATACCGACGGCCGTGTCGCTGATGACCATGGACCGCCCGGTTCGGCCCAAGTTGTAGAGTTTGCGGACCTCCGAGGGTTCGAGAACTGTGTCGTAGACTTTGAAGTTGGAGATTTGACCATCTATGTTCGGACTACTGCCTCTATCGCCTATACGGAGATTGTTATTCGTTATGTTTGTTGTTGCGTAATTGAACCGCGAATCTACGGGTTCTATAAATACACCATTCATATAAATATCCATTCGACCATCACTAGTTGTAGAACCAGTATGAATAAATGTGTAATGATTCCATGTGTTGTAACCGGGGCTGTTTATTTCAACATAATTACCAGATCGCACAACGAATCTAATTCGTGTACCACTTGATCTCGATTCAACCCCTATACCACCTGGTGTACTTTCGTCACCTAACCAGAACCACCATCCATCGGCGTTGTATTTTACCCATGTACTAAAACATATAAGTATATTCCCACCAGATCCTATATCTATAGAAGTTTCAATATAATCATCCGTCCCATCAAAAACAAACGCCTTATCCGCTGCGGAGTAGTAGGCACCACCGTAAAACGTCCCATGATTCCCCTTCCCCGAGATATCTGTGGGTGAGGAATTGACGGTGGTATCGAAATCCACCACCAACTTCTCGTACCTCGGGGTTTCCGTATCCACGTCGTACCGCGAAATGCGGGGAACATCGAGGGACCTGGTCAACGACAACGAACCCTTATCGAGGGTCGTGGGACCGGGGGTGCCGAAGAAGCGGAGTTCAGTGATATCCACCATAGTTCCACCAGTCACGTTTGTTACGACCATTCGTAAATAACGATACGCTGATGTAGCGGGTGCTTCTATTGTTGTAAATGTGTTATCCGAATACGTTTTACCGGTAAAATTGGTAATAACGTCCCAATCAATACCATTATTAGAACCCAATATATACCCAGCAGCTGGTCCTCTCCCAATGGAAACACCCTTATTAACCATTACATGACTAAGTTTGATAGGATAAGGTGCTTCTATTTGAATCCACTCACCAACGTACCCACCATTAGTTGTAAAATTATCACTTCCGGTATATGCACCGCTTGTGTATCCTGCAGTGTCTGAGATCGCCCATCGGGTACCGGACACGTGGTCGAACGCATTCCACGGAACCAGTGTTTCTGGTGTATAATAACTACTCGCACTCACACAAAATACACCGTGCCCCGGAATCAAAGTCTCATAACCATCCATAGGACCCGGAGGATACTCTTGAATCCGCTCATCTCCCGCGAGTTCCAATTGGCCCGAGGGTTCGGTGACCCCCACGCCCAAGTGTCCCTTGTACAGGGTCACTTGGGACTTGGACCCCAAAAAGTAATCCTTTTGGTAATCGTAGAGTTCCTGGACCTGCCCAGCGTTCAGGGCCTTCGAGTAGAGACGGAAGTTCGCGATGGAGCCTTTTACCTGTTGATCGGGTGTCGATTGACCAGAACCACCTATTGTCAAAAATGGATTAGCCCCAATCACTTGCGTTCCACTGGCGTTCCATGGAACTTGTGGAACAAGTACACCATTTATGTAAATTTTTTGTGTTTCGTTTCCTGTATTACCAGGTGTTTTAGTTACTGTGATGTGATACCAATTATCAGAGACTATAGGATTTGAAGTTTTGATACCACGTGCACCAGATGAATGATATACTATACCGTCGGGTCCTACCCCCAACTCGTTTATTGTCCCTATACTATACTGACCCGACGCGTTAATAACTAAAACGCTATTAAAATCTGATCCACTGCTTCTAGTAAATGAGAGTTCATTAAAATAAACCCATACAGATTGTGTCAGATTTGGATCATTCTCAAATACAGGGGGTAATGTGGAGGTGCGTATATAATCTCCACTCCCATCAAAAATAAACGCCTTATAAGTGGGATCAAAACCGACACCACCAGTTTGTGAACCGTGTAAATTGTTTCCACTCTTATCCAAAACTTCGTTCGCTTGGTCAAAATCTGTATCTGCCGAATAGTCTTGCCCATCATAGTAGACCTCCAACTGGGTCCCCGTGGTCGCCGGCACGTTGTACACGGACTTTAGGGTGGTGTCTAGGGAGCCACTGCCTTCTTCGTAGCCGTAGTACCTTAACTCTGCCACACCTAACTGTGCAGCTGTCGAAGTTGAGGGTATTTTTTCAACCACTAAAACTAAATAATTATATTTATTCGTGTTTGTAATATCTGTAATGGTCGTTATTTTTCGTATAGCAGATGCATCCCCGGCTTCACTCCAACCTAATGTACCAGAAGAAAAGGAGTATATAAGTTCCCAATTTGTTCCATCTATACTTCCTAAAAATGCACCCTGATCAGGACGCTGATCATTTGCGGGGACAGCCGTAGATTGTAATGCTATGATTTCAATTTTATCAACTTTGATTGGGTTTGGTAATTGTAATTTATTCCAGTGGCCAACATAACTTATACTACCAGCCGTGAATGTATCCCCACTCACATCATCACCATTTGAATCATATGAATTAATTAGAGTTTGCCACATGACGTTCATTGTTGTGAAGCCTCCGTCATAAGCCATAAAGGCGTCCCTATAAGGAACGCCACTAGTACCGGGAGTTTTATTATTAGTGGAAGCCACATACCCACCCTGTGACGCCGAAGTCAAAGCCACCTCCGGGTACTTCCGCAGGGGTCGATCGTGGGGTCCCGTGTATTCGGTGACCACGTTGGAGTCTACGAGGACTGCGGCGGGATTGGTGTAGAACGTGTTCCCGGTGACCGTGAGGTTATTGGAGACGAGAAGGTTCTCCGTGACGGCGTTCCCCGTAACTGTGAGGTCATCTGAAATGACGGCGTTCCCCGTAACGGTTAAATTCGAGGAAACGAGGGCGTTCCCGGTGACCGTGAGATCGCGTCCTACCGTGACATTCGCGGTTGTCGTGAAAGCCGTCGTCGCATTGTCGAATTGAAGTGTGGTTGTCGTGACATTTCCCGTATCCGATACACGCTGGAGACCGTGGGAGGGGTCGACTGTGATCCCACCAATGGTTATCCCCTGCGCGTACACGTTACCCGTTCGGAGACGTAAATGTGCGTCTTCAATATTCAGGTACGTGTTCTGATTATTGATCGACATCTAATATAGCGTAAGAAATGATTTACGTGTTATTAGGTGTGGGACAACTGCTATGCAGTTGGAACAGTGGGCCAAACAGGGTTCGCTGGGTCCTCTGTCGCATTGGGAAGGTCGCGGAGAGCCTGGCGGTACTCAATCCACTCCGTTTGTTTCGCGAGAGATGCGTGGGGCCAATCGGGGAGGGCGTACTTATCCGTTTTAGTGAGGAGAACGTCGCGTTCTTGGCGGAGTTCCTTGAGGGGTTGGGCCGCTACGTATTCATTCCATTTTTCAGTTAATTCTTCGAGGGTTGGTTTTGGGAGAGAGTTCTTGTCATCGTACCAAATTAAGGCTTCGTATGTATTACCATGTATAGTCCACTCCTGACCTTTATAATATTCGGATAAGATCAACGCTATATCCATTTACTTTTACTTTAGAATATTATTGACACACTTCTTTAACAGTTATGGAACTTGACTGAGCAGCCGGTCCATAAATATTGTTATTATTGTCAAATGATCTATTTATATACGCTGTATAATCGGTATGCGCAACCCAAAATTGTAACTGGTATGTAATCGGATCCGTTCCGTTTGCTGGATCTAAAATCTCCATGTTCATAGAATTTACGTGAGCAGTGTGGAGGTGACTTTGATAACTCGAGGCAAGGGGTCTATTACCACTTGCATTTCCGTTCCCCACATACGTAGTTGTACCGTTTTGAGTTCGTTTTGTTCTAAGAAACATATGATAGTTTCCACCCATATTTACTTGATACGATACCAAAATTTTACTGGTAGCAAATTTAGGGTGTATAGTCACACTGAGACCGGGTATATCGCTCACAGAAGTACTCGCAGTACTCGAATCATCTCGCTTTATAGACTGCTCAACCTGAACGATCGTCCCCGGAGCATACAAAGGTGCCGCGATGTGAAGGGATTGGGGGTTCGCCACACTCCCCGTGCGACCCATATCGTAGAGGGTCTTGACCTCTTCGGCTGTGAGGGCCGTGTCATAGAGTTTGAAGTTGGAGATGGAGCCATTTAAATCTGCACCATTATTCGGGCGATCACCTATCAGTAATTCAGCATTTGCATCTAGATTTAATGCACTCGTACTTGATTGCGAAGCAAGAGCAACTTCGGTACCGTTTACCCACACTCTCTTAGCCGACGATGCAGTTCCGCCCGAGTATGCAAAAGCTATATGATAACAGCTACCGAACGTTAATGTATAATTATAGATACAGTCGTTTCCGTAAAAACTGAACTCAAAATTTGGTGTCGCCACATTTCCATTATATTTAAAAGCAAATGCTTTTCCAGCCCCTTCCGATCCAATCCATACGAGGCCTTGTTGCGTTGCCGTATTAGTTTTAAACCATAAAGATCCACTAAATAGAGATTCACCAGCTGGATTTTGTAGCCGAGTTAATATACGATCATCCACCCCATCAAACATCAAAGCCTTCTCCGTAGCATCATAATGTGTCTGGTTTACAAACACCCCATCATTCCCCCTCCCACTCGTGTCCCTGACAGCCCCCTCGAAGGTGGGGTTGGTCGAGGTATTGTATTCCACCACGAGCCGGTCCCGACGGGGTGTATCGTCCGCGTCAAGAGCCGGCCCAATTCGGGGAACATTTAACGATTTCGTGAGGGTCAGTTGGCCATCGTGGAGGACGGATTGACCTTGCTGAACAATACCAGAAAATTCCATATTGGAAAGGGTAGGAAATCCATTTGTCGAGAGTGCTTGTGTAATGATGATCGCGTAATACTTGTAGTATGTATCATTGGCGAAATGAAATGTTTTACTCTCACCAACACCACCGGTTTGCCATACCAAATTACTTTGTTCGGTCACCTTTGTCCATACACCATCAAACTTATTTGCAGCGGCTATGATAAACCCTCCTACACCCTGTCCGGAACTTCTAACACGCATGCGAATGATATCATTTATTTTGATAGGATTTGGGGACTCTAAGACATTCCAGTCACCTGCAAAACCACCTATTGATTTACCACCAGTATACTCACCATTTGAACCTTGGAAGTAACTGTCATTAGTTCCTGCTACTCGTTCACCGTGATACGTGTAGTTCCATGTGTTTTGTCTATCGTCAAAAATCCACCACGAATCACCCCTATACTCACCACCACTTTCATCTCCACTTCTATGAACCACAAATTCACCATGCCCCTCTATATGTGTATTGTATCCAACTAAAGGTTTCGGTGGCCATCGGGGTTCAAATATATTCGGTTCATCCGCCACCGCCAACCTTCCTTGAGGTTCGTCTGTCCCTATCCCAAGCCGACCTTTCTGTAAAGTCATCGAGGACTTGGCCCGACCGAACGCATCCTTTTGGGCATCCCAAATCTCGAGGGCTTGGTCCTCCCCCACAAACTTATCGTAGACCCTAAAGTTCGCCACCTTATCGATGTTCCCACCACCGATCTGGATGGGGATGGAGTCGACACCTGTGCCGTAGAGTTCCCATTCACCTATCGCAACATGATCGTATGTGTTATCTGTTACACCTGCGTGAATAACAATAGAAAAATATTTAAAAGCCACACTTGCATACGATCCCGTCATCGTGTTAGGATCCGGTTCTTGTAAAGTCGACGACGTTCCACTACGTGTTAATTCTTGGTGTACAAGAAACCAGTTTGTATCATCATTTGAACCCACTATACTGAATAATCGAACCTTTTGTAAAGGTACACCCGTTCGTTGTTTAAGAATTATAGAACTCAAAACTATTTTATGTGGTAATTGAATTTTCACCCATTCACCTGTATGTGTAGTTAATTCGCCCGTTGTCGAGCCTCCGTTGGCCGTCCAAGATGATAGCGATGATGTCGGAGTTCTCGTAGCTAGTCGATCACCAGTGGTTTGGTAATAAGCCGCACTATGCCAGGAACCCTCGCCACTAACAGTAACACCATTAAAAGCATGTTGAGCGTCATATGCTGGGTTGGGTGCACCACTAGTGGTTGCTACATATCCACGCCTCCCTGGGCCACCTCTATCCGGGTAATTTGTGAGTGGAATGTGCGGATACTTCAAGACATTCGTGGGATCGGGAAGGCGGACCAGGTCATTCTCGCGGTGGCCGTAGTATTCCAATTGAGATAATGCAAACCCATCTGCAGCCGGTACCCGATTACCCTGTAACGCAAAATATTTATAAGATTTTGAAGCGTTTACAGTTATATAATTCCATCCAACGATAAAATCGGCTTGTACCATTCCAGACCAAGAATGTAAATTCACCCAATCACCGGATTTTCCAGTGTTACTCGCCCATATAGTTCCAGCGATGGGTAACCGAACTGTCTCTGTTGCACGAGGCCAAAATCGTATGTAAGATACTTTTAGTTTATGTGGTATATCAAGTTGTACCCATTCACCTTTTGACGATGTACCTGGGAACGTTGGACTACTCCCAGTAATTTGCCCACCGGAATATGTAGCCGCAGATAACCAGAATGGTCCCGTTGATTTTGAGAATACGTTAAGAGATGCGTAACCAGCGTTGGTATCGTCGTACGTGCCACTTGTACTCACCACATACCCACCCTGTGAGTACCCAGTCATCGCGAATGGTGGGTACTCCCCGAAGGTATCTTCGGCTTGGTCTTCGGCCACCTTACGTCCATCCAGGTAGGTTACTCGGGAGCCACCTTCACCTTGGTACGCGTAGGTCAGGTTGTGCCACGTGTTCGATTGGAGATCCAAGTTCACGGAGTCCAACTTCTCTTGGTCCGAAATGGAAAAGACACACGTATTGGATACGTTCGCCTCCAAGTTCGAGGAATTGAACCACACGGAGACCGCATGGGGTTGGTCACCTTCCAAGAAGGTATTGGCTTCGACCGAAAGGTTCGATGTGAGGGTTCCGTTGAGGGTCCAATACTTACCGTCCGTGACGTACGTCGATTGGTTCCCCGAAGGGTCGGGACCACCCGAGATTTGGTTCGTTCCCAGACCCGTCGCACCATCGACCAGGACTTGGACACCCGTCAGTTGTGGGTTATTGAAACGGGACATGAAAGTCGTATCGACCGAATGGTCACCCGCGGGTGTGTATTCTTCGTAGCCGTAGAGTTCCAATTCACCCAGTGCAAAATACCCTGCACTACCCTGTAACTCCTCTGCCAGTAACCTGAAATAATTATAATAATTGGTGTTGGTAAAACCGGAAAATATAGTGTATTGGTTAGTCGTATATGTTTCATTTGTAAACCTGTATATTTCTTCCCAGTTAGTTCCATCAGTACTTCCCACTAAAATCCCCTTTTTAGGAGATCTACTCGCGGCGCTAACTTGTGGTCTAATATTTAAACTTGATAATTGTATTTTATAAGGTGTTTTTATCTGCACCCAGTCACCTTTATAGTCGACTGAATTTACAGTAATTGTGTCTATAGATGTATCTGCAGTATATGCATAATTACCCGATCCACTATAATTTTGAAGACCCACCCATAAATCACCGGAAGTATCTAAAATACCGTTAAACAATTCGTATGGATAATACTTCTCTGGATCTGAATCATATTGACTACTCACTGTCACGGTATAGCCCGCTTGTGTGTATGTCCTACCGGCTATATTTTTATCAACCTTCCCCTCTTCAAAAACAATCTCCGGATACTTTTTTAAGGTTGGCGCGACCCGCCCGTGAGGTCCCGAAACGTCCGTGATCACGTTGGAATTGTGCTGGATCCCTTTCGTTTGGATACGGCCTGTGGTCGTATCGATCATCGTGTTCGATGTCCCGACGAACGTAACCGCGTTCGCATACCGAATCTCGAGGTTATCCACCGTCTGTTCCAAAGACATATCTATTATGAAGGGAGGTTTTTTTAAACTGGTGGAAACCCGAAGGACGGGGCAAGTGCTTCGCACTTGGAAATCTTCTTTCTTGCAAAGTGGGTTGCACTTTGGAGGAAAAGAAGGAGTGATGCATCACTCGGGAGTAGACGGCCAAACAGGGTTTTCGGGGTCCTCGGTATTCGCGGGAAGGTCGCGGAGAGCTTGGCGGTAGTCCAGCCACTCCTGTTTCTTTTCGGGGGTGGCATGGGGGAAATCGACGGTCACGTACTTATCAGACTGGTCGAGAAGGGTGTTCCGCTTGGTGCGAAGTTCCTTGAGGGGTTGGGCCGCTACGTGTTCATTCCATTTTTCAGTTAATTCTTCGAGGGTTGGTTTTGGGAGTGTGTTTCTTTCGTCGTACCAAATTAAACCCTCATAGCCATCGCCATTGAGAGTCCATTCTTGACCTTTATAATATTCGGACAAAACGGGAAGTATATCCATTTACTTTTACCATAGAATTTTATTGACACACCTCTTTTACAGTTATAGAACTCGATGTGCGACCGTAATACCCATTATTACCATCAGAACCTGACCTGTTTATAGTCATCGTATAAACACTAGCTTCCACCAACCCCTGTATTGTATATGTGACTGTCCCTGTTCCGTTAGCATCATCTAAGTGTTCGAATGAAAAGGACTCGCACATCGCGTTTGCCGTATTATAAATATAACTCGTACATGCCTGTCTATCACCAGATGAAGCCCCGTCACCGATATATGTACTAATACCACCTTGTGTTCGTTTCACTCTAAGAAAACCATGCATGTTAGTAGTACCAGTTATATCAACACCTACATTTACTATATATGATACCAAAATTTTACTGGTACTAAATTTAGGTGTAATATCTACACTGAGATATCCTATATCTACTGCGCTAGTGCTAGTCACCGCCGAAGTATTCGTTTTTACGGCCTGCTCAACCTGAACGATCGTACCCGGAGCATAAAGATCCCCACGCACATCCAAAGCCGCCCGAGGTTCCGAAGTCCCAATCCCCAAACGCCCCGCCTTTAGGGTCATCCCCAAGTCCCCGTGCCCGAAATACTCCTTCTGGTACGCGTACAACTGGTAGATCTCGTCGGAGGTCAGGGCTCGGTTGAAGAGGCGGAAGTTCGCGATGGAGCCGTTCAGGTATTTATCAACACCATTAAATCCTAATACAAGTTCGGTTGAAGCATTGAAATCTAAACTATTTGTAACGGTTGTTCCATCTCGTACAGAATCTATGAATATGTAACGGGATGACCCATCATACACACACGCGACATGATACCAACGACCTACTACATAACCACCACCATTAAACGTTGTTGAACTAAATGATCCATCCGTGGAATCATTTCCAAAAAAATTGAAGTTACCACCACTCACAGCCAGACCTAAACATTTTTCATCTGTTCTTGGTCCAATTCTCCAGATTGTGTTTTCAGTTACCAAGTCGTTATATCTTTTAAACCAAACACTCACCGTAAATGGTTGATTACCGGCGAATGTTGATGGTAAAGTTGCTGTGATTTTACTTGAATCGGTAACACCACTAAAATCAAATGAGTTATATTCGGTATTATATGTAATCCCTGTAAATGACCCATCTATATTATTGTCGGTCTCATCTTGAACACTATTTCCATTGGTATAATTCTTACCCTCATAGTAGACCTCCAACCAATCCGTGTTGGGAACGTTAGGGTATGACTTAATGGTCACGTCCACCCCGTCAGCCTCGGGGTCGTATTCGGGGGTACCGAAGAGTTCCCATTCACCTATATTACCATACGTACCACCCCATGCGAGTTTTGTGATTTGAATAGCGAAATATTGATAATATGTCAGTGTATTTATGTCAGCTACCATCGGAATAACGTCGGTGTACGCATCATTAAAATTGATCGTTGCGAGTTTCACCCAGTCACCATCGTTCCCTGTATTAGAAGCCCAAATATCCGCAGTATCATTTCGTTCAGCGAAATGTGTATGACGCCCAAAAACACGTGTAGAATGTAATCGTATTGCATTAGGTAGTCCAACTTCTATCCAAGAACCATTCTGTCCAAATTTAGCGACAGTTGCCGAATTAGCTACCGGTAACCCATCTGCCGAAGTATATGCGCTACCAGTGCTAATCCAAGTATCACCAGTACCTATATTTGTATTTGTAAACGCTTTAGAAGCTGTATAATCAGTCGTGTTATATTCATCCGAGGCCTTAACTGTGTATCCAGATAACGTATATCCACCACCTGTTCCACTGTTTGGAGATCCACCGGTCCCCAAAGCCACCCTCGGGTACTTAATAAGTTTCTTGGAGCGGGGAAACTCCGTAACCACGTTGGAGTTGAGTTTTAGGGCGGCTGTATTCGAGGTGTGGAGCATGTTCACGTTTGAAACGATGTTCAGGTCTGAAACGTTCCCAGTGATGAGCGCGTCCCCCACCACGTGTAAATTAGACGTGGGTCCGTTACCGTCGACACCGACCCCGAGACTTCCTGTGGTTGTATCGATCACCGTGTTTGACGAAGCCCCGACGAACGTGATCGTATCGACACTCTTGAAATCGAGCGTGCCTTGGGGTGTCGCGATGGGCATCGTATCTACTATGGAGGGAGGTTTTTTTAAACTGGAAAAGCCGTCGGACGGGACAAGTCTTGCGGACTTGGAACTCTGGTTCTTACAAAGTGGGAGGCACTTTGGAGGAAATGTGGAAGACTTCACAGAAGTCGGGACTATGCGTTTTCGAGAGCTAAAATACGTAATTCGAGACTATCGTTTCGTGCCTTTTCGGCTTGGAGTTCAGTTTGTAATATTGATATACGAGTATCTTCGTATTTACGTGTATATTCAGGAATTTCATTGTATCGGGCTTTTATCTTTTCTATTTCAGACCTCCAGTGTTCCAGTCCGTGTTTATAAATCATATCTAATTGCTCTTCAATTTGAGGATACGCGTTCTTTCTGTTATTTATCCTATTCCACTCTAACATTGAATTAAACATTTCTTCATCTGAATACTTATTTCGGATTTCCTGGCGAACAGATTCATCAACACTCATATACTTGAGGTAATCGTCCATTCTATTAGTATATACCATATTTGTTTTGCATGTAATCAGCGAGTCGTGTATATTCATCCGATGAAAGTGTCCTGTTATAAACGATCAATTCTGCACACATCCATTCACTCGCTTCATAACCAACCGATCCAAGTCTCAGATTTGTGGTCGTCCCACCACCACCGGTATCATTTGTCCATGCTACTGACTGGGATTTGGATCTATATAAAGAATTCTGGTCAACTCCTATAACCCAATTAGATGCATGTCTATCAGTCTGGGGTGTCAGCCAGCCGTCGTGATACGCCACACCTGAACTACCACCCCAGTGTCCTGAAAGCCAATTACCGGTTTGACCATCAAGAATACGTTTTTTTGTCGAACCATTATATCGCGTCATTGATATCAGAGTATATGTCGATGGTAATATGGCAGTAGGAAAGTTCAGTTCAGCCGCAGTATCCCCGTATAGCACTGGGAAGATTGCATTAGCACCGACGGAACTACCAGAATGAGATACATTGTAATTTATAGTTCCTTCAGAAGCAGTAACATGGTTTCCGACTGCGGATGCATCTGTCCATTGTGTTCCCGTCCAATTTTCGGGTAAATACCATCCGACTAAACCACTAATGTTTGAAGGTGAGAAATTTACAAGTGGCACCCACGATCCACCTACCTTTACGAGAGGTTGTTTTGTAGTAGAATTATAATACATGGTTCCGTCGGGACCACTAGGAGCTGAAGCAATCTGACCTAAAATGAAAGTCTTACCATATACATGAAGACCCCCCTCTGGACTCGTCGTCCCGATACCGACGTTGCCTGCATTGGTCAGGACCATTTTGGAATCAGTGATATCAACATCACTCAAATCACCCGTTGTTTCCATACAGAAGTGTAAATCTTGTTTACAGTAAGAATTTGGTGCGACATTTGACGATATGATCGCACATTTACGTTGGTTCGTCGAGGATCCATTAAAGTAAAGAATTGCGTCACCACCATCATTTCCTTGTGCCTGTATATGAACTTCGGCATCTCCAGAAGTTGCTTTTACGTTTAACGCGTGACTCGGAGCATTCGTCCCGATACCGACGAGACCAGCACCTGTCACACGCATTTTTTCAGAAGTGGCTTCTCTTAAAATGATGTCTCCCGTGCTACCCGAACCTCCATAGTTTGCGTCTATGTATAAATCTCCACCTGTTCCACCAGTTAATCGAACCTTTGTATCATCATCTGTATCATCAAGTAATACTGCAGGAATTGCGTTACGTATATGTAAGGTGTTTGTTGGACTCGTCGTCCCAATCCCCACCCTATCATTTACAGAATCGACAAAAAGGGTATCTGTGTCAACTGCCACGTTCCCAGTCACAGCGAGTTCCCCACCCACCTCCACATTGGCGGTGGTGACGATCCCCGTGGTGGCGTTCGAAAACTGAACCGTGTGGGGTGTGACGTTCCCGTTGGCTGTCGTATTCGCGAGTGTGTGCGTCGTGGCGACAACCTCGACGGTCCCGAGAGAGAGGGTCCCACCTACACTGAGATTCGAGGAAGTCGTGACCCCCGTCGTGACGTTCGTGAAGTTTACTGTTCCACCGACATCCGACGCTGGAGGCGCAAACTCTATGGCACCCAGTTTCATCACGTCGGTCATGACATTCCCTGAAACTTTTAGATGCGCGTTATTGATATTGAGAACCGAGTTCTCATTCGTCACGTAGTACGACATATCTACTATGGAGGGAGGTTTTTTTAAACGACCAAAAGCCACTTGATACGAGTGGCAGAGCCACTCGGCGTGATTTTTCTTACAAAGTGGGAGGCACTTTGGAGGAAATGAGTTTACGGTCCAGTTTCAGACTCGGGTTCTGGAATAGTGTAATTATGAATGAGACTTTTTTTGGTAGAATTGGCTGGTAACGTCCCAGCGTCGAGGTGTTTATCCATCTCTTCTTTATAAATACGTTCACCTTCTATACGACACCTGTTATGAATAGCGTTATGAATCCAAAATTCCGGATCGTTACAGACACTGGTCATACATTTTGTCATAATTTCATCCATGGTTATGGTAAACGTTGATGAACCGTCGTCGTTATCCGTGAAAGATGTGGTAGACCCCAAAAAGGACATTATACTTATGTATAAGAAATTAAATGTCCCATAAAAAACGTGTAACCAGCGCCATAATCGTTCACCGAACTGGGATAATTGTAATAAATAGTAACCGCATCATCCTTTGATAAATTAAGCATAATACTTCGTTCACCAACCGGGTGCGAGGCTGGGGTGGCGTTGTAGCCTTTGGAATCTAACCGAAGATGTGCCCCCCCGGCGACGTTATTACCATTTACCTTTATATGATATCGATATGTCTCGAGAGTTGTAGCTCCAATAGACCCCCATGTAAATGTGTATACACCAGCGATTGGACATGTGAATATACCGGTAGATGTATCATAACACGAACCCTTATTAACCATGGTTGTGTTATAACTTATGGTCCCCGCCGCTGTTGCGCCAGTCGATGATGCGTATGCGTAAAATGCTGGATTAGTGGATGTCAAGTATCCTGATATTTCGGCATTTCCTTTCAAATACATGGCCCCATTTCCACCCTCTGATGTAGCTCCCTTCAAGTAGAATTGGTCGTATCCGTTCTCATCTTCACACATGATATAGTACGGAGAACCACCATCGTTGTTTCCACCTGTAATCAATAACTTTATTTGATCGCTAAGGTTATACCCAGCATTGTGCGAACCGCCGAGTGTGAGTTGAGCGTCTGTATATCCATTAGTCGCATATCCACCTACATCACCGATGATAGCATTTCCGTTTACATGTAGATTTGCATCTGGTGCTGTTTTGTTGATACCTACATTACCCGTAACATTTTCTAAAGTAAGCGTTCCACCACCTGCATTGTATATATTAAAGTGACCATTCCCATCTTTATACATCCGTGTGGAGTTAGCGTGACTACTCGTGAGTGTGATACCATCACTGATCGTATCCCCTTTTTGGCGAATTGCTAAAACACCACCAGTGCTGTTAACTCCTGTACCACCATCGATAGTCAATAGACACGGTGGATCATTCGTCCCGATCCCGACGTTGCCGCCATTTACAATCGAAAAAACTTCACCACCAGATGGGGCATCTACGGTAATACGTGGTGTGCCACCACTATTTGTTTTAATCCGATGCTGGAAACCGTGCGTATTCCAATTCGTAGCCGCACCCGTGTATCCAGGAGTTCCCGCAATGAGGTATGGAGCATCTTGATTAGACAAATAGGATACGACTGGTGCTATGATTGCCCCACGTACATCTAATGTCTCAAGTGGATCCGTCGTCCCGATCCCGACGTCGCCGTTGCCCGCGATGCGCATACGTTCTGTCGCATTTGTATAACCGCTCGTATCACCACCAGTAAAAAAACGTATACCACTAAGAGTACTAACCGAATTCTTAAAATCTAGATAATTATCGGACTGCAAAATAGCACTTTCTGCAGTGCCACCATCCTGCCGAAACTCGATTCTGGGATTATCATTCTCATAACTATTGTCAGTATCCGCTTCCAAAATCAAAACACAATCACCACTGGTTCCAGATGTTATGTGCAAGTTTCCATCTGGAGCATTCGTCCCGATCCCGACCCTAGAGTTGACGGTATCCACGAAGAGGTTCGCCGTACCCACCGCCAAGTTTGAGGAAATGTCAACATCTCCTACCACATCGAGGGTCGCCCCTGGGTCGGTTTTCCCGATGCCGACCCTCCCACTCACCGTGTCCACGAAGAGGTTCGCCGTACCCACTTCCAGGTTCGATGTGACGTAGGCGTTCCCGACGACGTGGAGATTGGACGTGGGTCCATTGACATCGACCCCGATCCCAAAACTTGCGTTTACCGTATCGATGACAACGTTCGAATTTTCCCCGACGAACGTAGCCTTATTCGTCCCCTGAAAGTCTAGGATACCATTCGTTGACATTTCTATTATGGAGGGAGGTTTTTTTAAACTGGGAAAAGCCACCTGTTACGAGTGGCAGAGCCACTCAGCGTGATTTTCTTGCAAAGTGGGAGGCACTTTGGAGGAAATTTTTATTGAGGAGGGGTTGGCCACGTGATACTGTTCCAAGTACTCACGTATGTACCATTCGGGTCGATTGTTAATGTCAGAGGTAAATCTCGTAGAGCCTGGCGATACGTTATCCACTCAGTCCTTTTCTCTGTAGACAATCCATTATCCGTAAATTGAGACCAGTCGGATTCAGACAATTTTTTGTTACGATCTTCGCGTATTCTATCGAGGCGTATACGAATTTTTTCATTATCGCTTATCTGTATCAAATCCATATTATGTTATATGAACATTTTTTTAACCTATACGATATGCAGGTGGGATCCCCGGGTACCGAGCTCGA
>JGI24916J38487_100901_pt1 | contig 33837 bp, 30 predicted proteins | sample LinPfosmplate4_FD_38487 | JGI IMG/M metagenome (IMG submission 38487) | reverse complement strand
TGCAGGTCGACTCTAGAGGATCCCACTCCAGGAGATATATCTGCTGATTTTCTTGGTCCAAAATACGAATATTGGAAACAAATTAAATCACCGCAGGATATGGGAATGAGCGCAGAGGGTAGTATTGGTGCTTTAGAAAATGACGTGAAGGGATTGATGAATTATGTAAAGGTATTAGTTACTGGTCAAGGCAATGGTTCATATCCAGGAAGACCGCTTGGTAATAAATACTTTCTTCAAACTGGTGGCACGTGTAAAGCACGAGATACGAATGATGTTGTCACTCGTTATTTGTATATAAATAATATTCCTACTGGAAATATTCCGTTTATATCGCAAGCTGCTGGAGAAGATTTTGATACATTTGAAGGTTTAGTGCCAGGTATTTTACAGGATATGGAAGCGCTTAATCCGTTACGTATTTTTGCCGCATTCAAATTAGGTGAAGAGCCACCTTGTCGCAAAATTACCATGGAAACAAGTCCCACGTCAGATAATGGATGGAGAGAACGACAAACGGAGTATGTGGCAGACTACGATATTCGCTATTTAGATTCCTGCTTATTTGGATTAATGGGAAATAGAAATCCGGTTACTGATGAACCCTGTCGCGAAGGATTCAATACCCGAGGAGGTATCCAAAAGCATCAAAAACATAAATCGGTGCCGATGAAGTTTGATACACCGTCGGTTGATATAAGCGAAGCGTTATTTTATTTTGTTTTGTCAGGTTTGATGCTTTTTATTATTTATAAACTTAGTAGAAAATCTATTTCATAGAGAGAATAAAAAAGATTTTTGTTAATTATAAATATAAATATAAATATAATACAGTTTTATTATATTTATTGTTTTTAACGTTATTATTTTGTGCGATAATAAAAGAGAATTTGATAGCCGTTCATAAAGTTCCAGAGAATCGAGTTACCATCTTCTTTGCCACCGACCCAATTAGAACCTTCGAAAGTCCATGTTTTGTCTTTGTTTAAGAGTTTTCGCCATTCAAATGGATTGAGTCGCTTGAAACTGACGCCATCGAAGCCATATTCTTTTCCATTGACATCGCAAACACAGCAAAAGTGGCGGCGCTTGGTGTCTCGGATGACAGCTGCTCCAAGTGTGTATTCCTTTGATCCATAGCTGATTTTCAGTGGTTTTTTTTGCTCTTTTGATTTATTATAGCTATCTTTGTTTGTATCAGTAACTTCAATGATTGCTAAATCACAATTAAAATCACTAATAATTTTATAGGATACAAGAGAATCTAAATCTTCGGTTTTGTTACTTATAGAAAACTGTTTAATAGAAATTCCTTTTACATTATGGACTTTTTCAAAATAATCCATTAATCCATCATAAAAAGTGATGGGGTTTGATGCTGTGGCGTATTTTGGCATTTGTTTCTTATACTTGGCTGGCATGGAGTCTGCTAATGAAACAACAAAACTATTTGTGTTTAGTTTGTAGGCAATGGGGTTTCCAGTGAGCGAAGCTTCGATCGCCAAGTTGAAGGCAAACATGGTCTTTCGCATTTTGAGGCTGTCGATAACGGTTGATTCTCCAGGACCACGCTGGGTGATCATCATATGCCGGAGCGACTTGGAGAACTTGCGACCCTTATCACCAATAAAGAAGACAACAAAGAAACTGTTGAACCAGCAATTGGATGCGTATTGCTTTGGAGTGACCAAATTTGTCATATTAACCCTTTTAATTGACTCATTCAAACTTTTTAGGAGCAGTTTTTGAGATTTGAGATTTTTGGCGGGGTAGCACCCATCGTCAACGTAAATATGTGGCATTTGTTTATCATATAGGTAGGTATAATCATATCTTTTTTCCTTATACTTATTGTCGCGGAGATGCAATTTTGAAACTAACGCATCCTCGTTTAAACAGTCCAACATTCGATTGCGCTGGGTTTCAAGAGGCAGTTTTTCCTTTGTAAGCTTTTTTCCTTTTACCGGAGAAGTATTCATTTGTTCTAGACGCGCGTGGATCGACGGCGAAAACGACTTGATCAGCTCGGTCATTTTTTCAGGATTAATTGGTTTTTTTTGACTAATATGTTTGGAAACTTCGCGACTGAGTTCAGCAATATCGGCAGGGGTGGACGATGGAATGACAATAGGTTGTTCCTTCCTTTTAGTTTTAACTACAGTTTTAGTTTTTGCTACAGTTTTTATTTTGCTCGATTTGCATTTGCCGGTCTTCGGATTTTTGCGGGTTCCCTTGGGACAGCGTGTCCTTTTTGCTGTATTCTTTGTTGGGGAGAGCGAGAAAAAGGTTGCTGAAGAAATTGGACTTGGTGCTTTTGGACTAGGAGCTTTAACTACGGTCGATTCGCATTTGCCTGTCTTTGGATTTTTGCGGGTACCTTTGGTGCAACGTGTCCTTTTTTTAACAGTATTTTTTTTTGGTGATTTAAGCTGTAAAGGACTGGATGTCTTAGGTTTTTTTACACACATGCATTTTTCTTTATCTAAAATATATCCATTGTCACATTTTGGTTCTTGAATATTCATTTAATTTTCTATATATATTAAATGAATATTAAATAATTATTTGATATCTCATTTGTATTTAATTTTTCTCTCTTGTTTAACCTCTGATTAATTTATAAAAAAAGGCTAAAAATAAACCAACTGTTGCACCCGTAAACACATAACCAGCGTCTTTACCAAGATATTTGTACGCATCAACAGTAATAAAAATCAAACAAAAGAGAGAAATAAGCATTTTATTTTTCCACATTAGCTCAACAAATCGTGCACGGAAATTGTATTTAGAACTTTTGTCGCCTCCACGAACAAAATCGCCCATAAATGGTGTAAGCATAAACATAAATGCGAACGCACCTGATAAATACATAGTATTAAAAAGTGATAAAACGAAAAACAAAATAACTAATATCCAAATTTTGAGACCTCCGCTTAATATAGTTTTACCAATAGAAACCCATCTCGGTTCTTCTTCTGGATCTTCTGGAGGAGCAAACAAATCCCAATTTTTGGTTATAAGACTTGATTTTAGAATAACAAAAATACATGTTAATATTCCAGCCCAAAATCCTTTCAATATAAGCCATTTGAAAACAACAACATAAATAAACCAACCAGATAATAAGTACAATAAGTTCATTAAAATATTTTTAGGATTCCAAATACGACTGGAAACTTGGAATGTTTTGAATAGTACCGCACGACTGGTAGCGATTACAGCAGCACATACTTTTGTGGCAAAAAACATGATCCATTTACCTAATCCCCATTTTGAGACATTTGGATATTCCATAGTTGCCTTATTTTTCCATGGAGCTTGCCAAGAATCTGTATAACCTAGCAACATACGATCTGTTTTATGTCGCCATCCCATTTTTCCTGATGCCGTATCTTTATCTCTGCTTTTTTTGCTTGAAAATATTCCTTTATGAATATGACTTGATTTTTTTGGTGCGCTTGGATTTTCTTCAACATAAGGATATTTATTTGGATTGATTCCTTGCATTACGTTGTTTTTGTTGTAATATTCAGAAAACATCATAAAATCAACACCAAAAGAAGAATAGAGCAATACTTTGCCAATGGTAACAAAGGTGTGTTCAGCAAATGTTTCTATTTTTTTCGTTTCTGTTTCCATTGCTTTACGTTTTTTTTCAGAAATAGTTGTTGAACCTGAATTAGCACCATTGTTTGCTTGTTGTCTACGATTAGCATTTGCCATAAAACTATTTAACCCGATTACTGCGTCTGAAGCATGATCACTTAGAGTTTTTTTGTTTTTGTCTTCATTGTTTTTATCAGTGCGATTATTGCTGGCTTGTTGTAAACTACTTGTATTATTACTATTATCATTATTATCACTATTATTACTACTTTGATTACCAATACCAAACATATTATAATATCTTATATAGTAATGATAGATTTTTATAAAAATTAGTTAAACACTAATAGATTTAAATAATTAAAGTAAAATATTATGCCTAAAATTTTAACAGAACCACAATTAGATTTTTCGAATGTTTTAATTCGTCCTAAGCGATCCACAATGACGTCACGTTCGGAAATCAATCTAAATCGCACTATTGATATGCGTTGTGGAAGAAAGTGGAGCGGGGTACCAATTATAGCTGCTAATATGGATACAACCGGTACATTTGAGGTGTACGAAACACTGGCAAATCACGGATGTGTAACAGCACTTCACAAGTTTTACACAAAGGAAGATTTTATAGAATATCAATCTAGCAAAGTATTAGATCCCAATTTGTTTATGGTCTCTACTGGAATATCCAATGATGATTACGATCGTTTAATAAGTATTATGGAGGTGGTTGACTGTAATTGGATTTGTGTTGATATTGCGAATGGTTATATTCCTCGCCTTGTGGAGTTTTGTAAGATACTCCGGGAAAAATACCCAAATAAAATGATAGTTGCTGGAAATGTGGCAACCCGCGAAATGGTGGAGGAACTGATTATTAATGGAATGGTCGATGTGGTGAAAATCGGGATTGGTCCTGGCAGTGCTTGCACAACCCGCCTAAAGACCGGGGTTGGTGTGCCACAGTTGTCAGCAATCTTGGATTGTGCGGATGCTGCGCATGGCTGCAGAGGACGAATAATTGCTGATGGAGGCATCACTTGTCCAGGAGACATGGCTAAGGCTTTCGGTGCTGGAGCTGATTTTGTTATGATGGGTGGCCAATTTGCCGGACACGATCAAAATCCAGGGGATGTTATTGAAGAAAACGGAAAAAAAATGAAGTTGTTTTATGGAATGAGTTCGAAACAGGCAATGGTGAAGCACTATGGTAAAATGAATAACTATCGATCGTCTGAGGGACGAGAATTAAAAATTCCGTACAAAGGTGACCTAAATAATACAATTGAGGATTATTTGGGTGGCGTGCGCAGTACGTGTACCTATATTGGAGCCCGTGAAATCAAAGATATGGCAAAATGTACTACCTTTTTGTTAACAAACCAACAATTAAATAAGCATTTTGTTTGAATTTAGATTTAGATAGTTTATAGTTGATTTATTAAACTTTTTTAAGAGAATAATATATATATTTTATAAATGCTTCTTAATAGAAATTTTGTTAGAACAAATATTGTTGCTTTTGCTATTATTGTTTTTGTATTAGCTTATGTAGTTATTATTACCTATCAACCAAGTTTTTTGTATAAGGAAGATGGATCACTTAGAAGTTTTGGTATTGGCTACAAACATAAAACCGTTGTACCAATGTGGTTAGTTGTTATTGCGATAGCTATCTTTTCATATATGGTTATTCATTATTTTTTGATTTATCATCGCATTAGTCTTTAACTTGAATATGTGTAAACCTTATTCTTTGGTTGAGATTCCTTTGTTTGTTTAACATCTGCCTTATATTGAGCATAACGTTTACGCATCATAGCTGCTGTGGTATTACAGCCTGAATTGACAATAGTCATGTTAGTAATCATGATTGTGTATGTGCCTATTAAAAAGTACCATATTGCCTCTGAAATAGTTTCTTTAAATTCTACCATCTTTCGTAATTTTTCTTTCTGTTCCGAAGTAATATCTTTTTTGAAGACAACATTAGTTAGATCGGAAAATACTTGCTCAAAATTGCCTTTACAATCAGTTATTTTCTCTCCTGTTTTAGGATCATCTTTTGTTTTAGAAGCAAAACATGTGAGTTCATTGATGATTAAAGAAGGATTTTTAGTTACAAAGTATAGAACATCGAGTGTTTTTCGTTGGTCATCACTTATACCATTTGGAGCAGCGTTAGCATTGCTTCTTATTTGTTGAGGATCAATCATTATTCCTTCAAGCAGTTTATTTACTCCGGCTATTTTAGCCGCAGCAAATCCAAAAGTATTGGAAAAGGGAATAAGCCATGAGGGCATAAATATTAAAATGAGTGTGATAACACCAAAAACAAGAACCCAAGGAATAATAGTAATAAAAAAGACAATACCATATTGCCAATTATTACACATAACGTGCATTGCTGAAAGATTAGTTAAATATTGACTAATAACAGTAATACCAAAATAAACAAATGTGGTCATAAAACGGGATGTTCCCTTTATTAAATAAGAGCGTATACTGAAAAAAATCAATGTGGATACAATAAAAACACCAAGAGACATCATAGTGGCTCCGCTTGATTTAGGCATATTTGTAGGACTTTTACCAGAAACTGTCTTAGAAGTTGAATTTGTACTTGTACTACTCATAATTAGTATATAAACTGAATATAAATTAATTTTGTAAAATTAATTTATACTAAATAACAGTAAACTATAAATGTCATTTTCAAGTACATCACATTTAGTTGAACCTGGAATAAAATCATACTTAAATCAATCTTTAAAAAAATGTCATAGGGTAAAAGTAACCTATTATAGCTATTGGTTCAATACAGTACTTTTTTTGGTGTTTGTTGCTATATTTGGTGGATTTTTAGTTTATATGTATAAAGGTAAAATGACACCTTTAGAAAAACAACAAAGGCAGGAACGCGATCGTCGCTATATTATGCAAAAAATAAATACGCTTCAAATTGAAAAGGAAAAGAAGCTCAACAAGAATAATATGATTACGAATCTACCAGAGTGGGAGGGTCCTTATAGAGCATAAGTTATAAAGCTTGTGAATATTTTTATTCCATTTTGAAAAGTACATGGAAATGTTCGATTGAAAGCACCGATTTGTTTATGGGAGCATTGCGAAAAAATAACCGTTCTTTTCGTTGAAGATGGTTAAGTAAAGCATCATGTTTTAAAAGTAAATCATCAATAATATCATTTAATCCATTTTGTGTAAATATTTTTTCTTTGATGTCGTCGCTACATTTTGGGTGAATCCACAGTAAGTAGTGTTTGTTTTTGCCAAAATCGTATGGATAATTATTTTTTCTAAATACAAATTGTTCTTCGATACCAAATGAACTTTTATTATTTATTGTTAAATTTTTTGCCATAATATTTTTGTGTAACGCATTGCTATCTAAATCGACTGTTGATTTTAAATATTCATCATATTTTTCTTGTATTGGTATGGTTCGGGTAAAACCAAAAATGTTATTAAGAAAGTTCATTTGTTGTTGAAGATCATTCCATGAAAGCCAGTGAATTGTTTCAGTATCGTTTTTTTTGAGCTTAAATGGAAATGTGGGTACAATTGCCATTTTGAGTCCAATAATGTCCTTTTCTTTAAGTATTTCTAATTTATATTTAATACGGGACATTTTTAATCAATTATTTGAAAATTATTTTCAATAAAATAATATTCAAAAATACTTTTTGAAACCAAATTTAGAAAAGAAATATATATATATAAAATTAATATATATACAATATACTAATGAGTGATTACAGTCAATTACTTAATGATTTTTACGAGCTTAAGAAAAAATACGATAAAAACAATGAAAAAATGAAAAAGAAAATACGAAACAACGATGACTTATCGCGGGAACAAAAAAGAGAGAAAATCCAGAGTTTGCGACCCAAATGTGTAAAATGTAAAAAACCAGTTGGGACTATTTTTGAAATTAAGCGCGATTCGCTGCGGGCTGTATGTGGAGCAAATAATCCACAAATGGCATCTGAGGGATATAAACCATGTTCTCTCAATATAAATATCAAAAAACCCGTAACTATCAATTTAGAAGTGGCAATCAAGGAAACGCGGAGTAAACGCGATAAATTACTTGAACAAATCACATTAAACAAAGTACAATTACTTTATGTGTCGCGAGAAAAACAGGTAGAACTAGTTGAAAAAATTGAGCAAATGAAGGTAGAATATCGTGAACAATCCGAATTATTAGAAACATACATTAGAAAACAGATTGAAATAGAAAATAATGAAGCGGAAGCAAAAACGTTGTTTCTTAAGGCACATGGAATTGGTGAGGAAATAGTTGGACTTATTCGAGAAAAGAATACCAAAGAAGCAGTGGAAATGTATATTGAAGAATACGCACCAACTGTTTCCGCGGAAATGGCAAGCAAATATAAGCATATTTATATTGAAACCGATGGCAAAGATATTCATTATTTAAAAGAGATCACACCAGAAAATAGCCTTGATGTCCTGGAAGTCAGCGAAGAAGAATTGTATTCAAAAAAGAAAAATAATAATAACAATAATAACAATAATAATAACAATAATAATAACAATAATAATAACAACAGTAATAATAATAGCAACTTAGCTTAGCCTTGCTTTAATAAATCTATATAAAGCCTTTGAATATAGATTTATATAGATGTCAACATATGCCACACTGCCAATGAGTGCGTTGGATAATACTACTGAACACCATATTCATGATAAAGTGATGAATTATAAAGAGGGTAGTATTATTTTTTATTCAGGAGTGTCCAATGATTATTTTAATTTTTATGCTAAAATCGATAAAATAGAAGAAACTAATATGGTTTTGACAGTGCTAGAATTGGAATATGATGGCGATTGTGTTCATTTTTATGAAACCGATAGCCAACATAAAGCAATAACACAATGTCCATTTTATTTACTTGAAGCCAAATCATAATTATTTTCACTATTATCGATTTTATATTGTTTAGCTATATCATAAGCCGTTTCTATCTCATTTTCTGAGATATAATTGTCATAAAAACTTGTTTCTATATTTGAATCACCAAGATCGTATAACGAAGATTGATTGATTTTATTTGACAAATCGTTATCATTATTTATTTGAGAATATGTATCAGAATAACTATCATTTTGTGTTATTGGTTGCGGTTGTAAATAATTATTTTCTAAATTATTTGTATCTTCTGTTGTGGCATATGTAAAATTAGTAAAAAATTTACCTGCTACTGTATTTATTCTAATTTCTTTAGTATTTTCTCTTTTATTATGCTTATAATAACCGACTCCTAAAACTATTATAATTAGTCCTAAAATACTGATTATTACTAGCAAATTTGAAAATGATGATGATGAGTTATTTTCAGATGTACTAGATTCTAATACTTGTTCGGTTTCTTCACCACTACCTGTTGCTGTTGGCATACCTGTTGGCATACCTGTTGCTGTTGGCATATCTGTTGGCATACCTGTTGGCATACCTGTTGCTGTTGGCATATCTGTTGCTGTTGGCACACCTGTTGGCATACCTGTTGCTGTTGGCACACCTGTTGGCATATCTGTTGGCACATCTGTTGGCATATCTGTTGGCACACCTGTTGGCATATCTGTTGCTGTTGGCACATCTGTTGGCACATCTATTGGCACACCTGTTGGCATATCTGTTGGCACATCTGTTGGCACATCTGTTGGCACATCTGTTGGCACATCTGTTGGCACATCTGTTGGCATACCTGTTGGCACATCTGTTGGCACACCTGTTGGCACATCTGTTGGTGCATCTACAGGATTTCCATATGTATTAGTATTGATAGATAAATTATATGTATCCGCTATTTCGTGACAATCTGTATTCTGGTTATTTAGACAAGTAATATATCTATATTCACCCAAAGTATGAGTATGATGACCAGTATATGGATGATCGTGAACATGAAAATGCCAATTCCAAAACCCATTATTATGATTAACAAAATGTGTATGATAATTATTTTCATGATTCTGAGAAGAAGACATGCCTTGAGAAGAAGACATGCCTTGAGAAGAAGACATGCCTTGAGAACTGCATTCATTAGAAGCAAGAAAAATGAATAACATTATTGATTTTAGTGTCATCTTTTACTATAACAAAATTAGTACCTTTTTTTTAAGTTGTTTAAAAACAGTGTTAGGTAATGTGCTATATTATGTATTTAATTTATGATTTGTGTTATTATAAATTATATTAGTTAATAGTATAATCAATATTATGTATTCTAAGGAGCTTATCAAAATACTTATTGTTGGTGTATTGTTAGTGGCGGTTGATGCCGTGTATTTGACCTCGATTAGTGACTATTTCAATAAACAGATTCGCGCGATTCAAAACGCACCTATTAAGTTAGATATGGTAGCCACAGCCGTTTGCTACGCGTTTTTGGTTTTTGGTATTTACTATTTTATTATACGCGAAAAACGCAGTGTCCTCGATGCTTTCTTTTTAGGGGCTGTCATTTATATGGTATATGAGGCTACAAACAAGGCTATTTTGAAGGATTGGAAATGGATGACGGTGGCACTCGATGGTGTCTGGGGCGGCATTCTCTTTGCCCTTGTTACCTTTTTGTCATATAAGGCGTTTGATTTGTTGAAACTTTAAAAATCAAAAGTATTTGTATTTTTATTTATTTTTGTGTTTCTCTCTTTACTTGTTCATATAAAGTCGGTACATGATAGAGAATAAGACATCGGTTGCCAAAACGAGTGAGTTCATCTTAATATTATCCTGGTATAAGTAGTAACTGGCTAAAATATAGAGCGCGCCGTGGACAAACCGGGCTTCGTGCCAAAACACCTGGGAGAGCTGGACTTCGTTGTTGGAACCAAAGATACCTTTGTAGATGAAGCCGGCACCCATGGCAAAGAGGATCGCCGATAACACGGGTTTTACCATTGGTTGGCTCTTGTAGATCTTTGATTTTGAGAGAAAACACAAAAGAAAAATGATGCCGACGCGGACAAGGAGGCAAACATACCAAAGCGGATTGATTTTCATTTTTGTTATATATAAATGTTTGTAAAAAATATTATTTTATGTTGATTTATTTTAATTTGTATTTTAGAATTTAGTTGATTATTAGATATACTTATTTACAAATATATCTAATGATATAATATACAATTATTATGGTGGATTTTAATCCTTGTATATATAAATTAGGATCTAAAAAATTTGGTGATAATAGTGCTGCAATTACTGATCAAACTCATGATTGTGTAGCGGGGGGATATGCTGTAGATATTCCTAATAAAAAACCAAGGGATGACATTTTGGAAAATTCTTGTATATTAAGATTGGGAAGTGATGCTAGTATTAATACTAATATTATGTCTTTTGATATTGGTATGAGAGACGATTTTAGAGGAAAATTTAGCGACCCTACAAATATTTTTGTAAGAGACGCTTTTATAAATCATGAAAAATCGAAATTACTAGGATTTTTTAAAAAAGCTCTTACTGCTACAAATATGGGGCTGAGTGGTTCGCTGGATCAAGCAGGTATGAGTCCACAAAAATTTTATAATTACTTGGGAAAACAAATGGCACCAGGTTTACCTTCCAAAGGAACTGAAATTGTTGAAAATGGTGGCTTGTGTATGTATCCAGTAGCAATGGGTGGTAATCCCGATAACAATAATTTACCAATGCCGCCTCATTTTTTTGCTTATAGTGCGTACTATACATGCGATTTATTATTACACTGGTATTTCGCAACAGTAGCTATAAATGTCAATGGTGTTGCAGTTGGTGATCGTGCACAGTATCAAGTTCGTATTGATAATGGTGAAGCTCTACCGCCTCTTATTGATGCACCAGCCCACATTAATGGATTGAATTATGATGGAACGTATGATGATTTTTTACAATCTTATCGTGATGGAGTTGCCGGTTCTAATCAAAAATTACGAATGAATGTAATATCAGAAATTAATACTCAAAATTATAATGTAATATGGCAAATATTAGTTAGTGAAATTTGTTCTATGGTGCGAAATGATAGCTATATAAATACTAAATGCCCTAACGCCAGAGATATAGGAACAGCAATCGATCATGTTGAAGCTGCGTTAAAGATTATGACATTTACAAGAGTAGATTTTAGTGATAAAGAGCCTAAATTATATTTTCAATATAATGAAGCTAATGAACATCCATACAAAAATTCCCAAAAATCAATCGCTATGCGCGCACAGTTCTACAATTTAGCGTATGCCAAAGTGACAGGTCACCAAGGATTTATTGATCCTACAGCAAGGGGAGAAGAGGATTCAAAGCCAACACCGGAATCAACTGCTTCGGTTAAAGCAGTTGAACAGTTATTAACACAGTATACTGCTACTCAAAGAATACCTGCTCCTTTGAGTCATTTGATTACTACAATTGGTTTATGTTTATTGAAACTGTCTGGGGATACATCACATTCCACTGTAGGACAACAAATTGAAGAGGCTATTGCTCATGCTGCTGCTGTTCCTGATGTTGCTGCTAATTACAATAATAAGACCTTTTATTTGGTACAAGAACGACCGTATTTTGCTCGATTAGTTCATTGTAACAAAAATATTATTATGAATGCTGATAAGGCAAAAAAGGCGTTAAAAATTTTAAGAATTGAACCCGCAGGAAATACACCATTTATAAATATGCCTTTAGCAAAAAAATTGTTATTTTATGAGAGTGATATTGAAGGACAAGTACAAGCCTTTTATAATACACTTACTAGTACATATTATAAATTGGTAGCAGTTTCAAATAATCCTCAAGCTGATATCAGTGGTTTAGGCGAAGATGAAGTTGATGTAAATTATGAAGCTATTGGTATGGTAGCTACACAGAGATTGGTAGAAACATTAAGTTCTGGTGCTGAGATAGATGAAAAGAAAGTAGCAATAGATACTTATAAATCGTCTGATGAATATAGTATCTTTAAAAGTATCAAGGCAATTCTAGATTTACCGGTTGACCTTGGTTATGATGATGAATTATTATATAATATTTTAGCGGGAAAAGGTTCGGCCGGATTCAGTATTTTTTCACCAACTCCAAATGTTGGTGATCTTGGTAAACAAGGTTCATTTTTGAGTCGTTTGAGTAAACGTGTCCGTAAAAGTAAAGGGGGAGACGTGAGTAATCCAGCTATTATCAAATTTAATCCGATGTTTATTTTCAATCGAAAATCACACAATATGATAAAAGATATATTGCCATTTTTTTATAATTTGTCATCATTGATGCAATTATCAGAATCATTTATTGATGTTTTGCCTATCGATTATAGCGATTTAATAACACTTTTAGTAAAAAGAAAAGACACGATAATTAGTAACATTAATGCGGAACGTGCCTTCACTATTTTGAGGGGTCTCTATGGTGGTGGAGGCACGTCTGGTGATCCAAAAATTGATGCAAGTCATGATGTTTCTAATAGTTATTTGAAAGACGATATTACTAGTATTTCAGGTAATGATAAATATAGATTTCTCGGAGATTTTGAAAAACAACAAATTATCGATGACGCATTTACTATGATTGCTATAACATCAGACTATATACCCATGACAGGAGGAGCAAAGATTTCAGGAATACTAAATAGATTAAAACAAACTGGTAGAGCAGTGTCTACTCCATTTAGGAAACAAATGAAATCAATTAAATCAGCGAGAGTATCGAGTATGCTTGGTAAAGCGCGTGGTCCTTCCATTTTTCAAAAAAACCCACTGCTTTTAGAAGACGCAAAGGTTGAAGCATCTCGTCGAGGAATAGCTGCTAACCTAGCTTATGATACAATACAGCATAAAATGATTGATTTTTTGATATCAAATGAAGCATATGATATTACTATTGGAAATTATCTTGATGCCTTTCGCCATGTTTTTGGTGGAAAATATGACGACTACACAGCATTCCAAACATATGTTTTGGTAACATTAGCAGGATTTCGAACAGAAATTGGAAATAATATTAGTACTATGTTAGAAGAAACCCATAATTTTGATCAGGAAACTGGAAATTTCAATAAATTGTATAAGATTTGTTTATTACTACATATTGTAGAAGAAACAGATGGTAGCGGGATGAGATTGAGTGATATTAAAGACTATTTCATTCGTTATGTAAATGAGTTTATTTTAAATGAAGCAAATAGTATACCACAACATCAAGGAGGAGGTATTTCTATAAATGGTATTCCATATAACGAAGGTCCTCCTGACATTGAAGAAAACGCTGTGGTTCCTGATTTTGATGTTGCTGATGCTGATCCTGCTCTTGGAGTACCAAATATAAACAGTATTGTTGCTAATTCAGCCGAAGAAGTTGTCGATATGAATAATCATGATTATATTGTAGAATTTGTATATATGGTTGTGCCTGGATTGTCAGAAGCAGGCAGTCCAGAAGAATATTTTTATACAGCTTTGTTTGAGACAGGATATATGAATGCGCTTGATTGGCTCTATGATAATGACAGAGATAACTTTAACGAAATTACTATTACGTTTATACAGAGTGAAGATCATGATATTAGTTATGATGATTTATATAATTGGTTGATTGCCCAAACTGATATTGATGATAATACTAATCAGTATTTATCTGATTTGTTAAGGAAACAGGGGTATATAGAACCAGCAGCAGGACAAGGACCAGAAGCAGAACAAGAACAACCAAATAACCAAGTAGTACCAAGTATGGGCGGTTCTAAGAAAAACAAAAAATCAAAGAAAAACAAAAAAACAAAGAAAAACAAAAAAACAAAGAAAAACAAAAAAACAAAGAAAAACTTGAAAAAACAAAAAAGTTTGAAAAAACAGAAAAGTTTAAGAAAACTCAAAAAATACAAAAAACGCACAATAAAAAAAACTTTTAAAAAAAGTTTGATCAAAAAATAATGAGTTTTTTGTTTTTGTTTTTTTCTAAAAAGTTTTAAAAAGTTTTTTTATGTAAACAAAGTTTATACATGGTAAAGATTAATTTGAAAGTATTTGTTCTTGCTTTGGCAGCAGGATTGTTAGTTGTTTATTTGTCCACCGCTACAAAAAAGGTGGTTCATGTGTATCCTACAGCCGAGAATGTAGCCAAATATTTATATAAGGATAACGCCGATAACTGCTACACATTCGAGATGGAGAAGAGTAAGTGTCCGCTCACCGGTGGCAAAACAATTGAGCCACAATAAAAAGAGAAGTTAATACTATATATTGATTACGTTATATATAGTATTATATTTAGTTTGATTCTACAAAATCTATACATCCAATTACTTTTGGATCATCGGCTGAATAAACAACTAAATATAGTGTATCATATTGAGATATTTGTGATCTGGTTAACAATGTTTCATATACATTATTGTTGACAACTAATTGTGATTTTTTTTCAATTGTTCGGGTTAGTAATATATATCCATCTGTATCAATTGTAGCTAATGTTCCAGTTCCCAAGCATGCTTGACAGTTTGATTTAGGAATATCTTCAAAATCAGGTGTGCCAGTAATAGAACCAATAGTTCCAGTACTTGGTTGATCTCCTAATCCAGATGAATGTAATTGTAATTCAATATTGACGTAAGTGTTATTTGTAACAGTAAAATCTATTGTTAATAGTTTTAATATTGATTTGGTTATACCTGATTTTATTTTTAAGCCCATTAATATATATTTCGGTCCCGCGTCACCCACAGTAATAGGATTAATACCAGTTGATATACTTAATCTTTTCCCTAAAGGAGTAAATCCACCTTCACTGATACATGTGGAGCAAATTTGTTTAAGAGTAGATTTGGTTTCTGATGTATCAGAAATTTGATAAACTAACGGTAATCTAGGAGAAGTTGTATAAGGATGATCCAAATCAGGAATAAATTCATGTGCGTAATAATTTATACCTTGTATATTAAATCCGACTCGAGTTCTTCCAACACCTAACCATTCTTGGTCGATAACAAATAACATATTTTTTGTCATACTATCACTATCTAATGTTATACCAGACGGTCCATTACCATTAAACATATCAATATTCCAACTGTTTTGTGATATTGTATTATTAGCAGTAATAGGATCAGTAGGAGGATCAGTAATAGGAGGATCAGTATCAGTATATGTATATACCCATTTAAGAACACCCGAAGAAAGTTCAAAGTAATGACCTTCTATTGGTGGATGATTAGCGACTGCAACATCAACACTAAACATACCAATTCGAACTGTAGCAGCTGTGTTTGTTGTGGGTATAGCGCTCATATAAATTAAACGAGATTTACCCGGTTGATATTCCATAGGTAATTTTGTTTGTCTAGTTACAACCTCCGCCGCATCCGTCGTACTAGTATTAAGTTCAATTGTATTATCAGAATTATAGGCAATTGAAGCAGTCGTAGTTTTTTTGGTTAAATATGTGTCAGCATCATAATCATTAATTCCTGAGCCTGAGTTAGGATAATATTCAAATAATGTATAAGGATTACTTGTTCGTAATCTTCCAAAAGCGTCGTTCATTGATTATATAATTTATAATAATATTTTTTTTTAAAAATATTATTATAAGAATGACAAATATAACAATAAAAAATTTTAAAGTTATAGATTTAATATCTGGAAAAATACAACAAACAGGTAGACGTAAGCTAAACTATTTAGAAACAATACTATCTTCAAAAACATTTATAAACGATTTAGTTGAAAGAAACGCGATACCTGGAACCCCGGCATCAATTACAGGTGGTGATTTAGTGGATAAAGCACATATGAGTACTAAATATATAGAAATTTTAAATGAATATGGAAGTAATGGAATAGATAAAATAATAATACCAACTAGAATACGTTTCACTAAAGTATCCGGAACCAGTAGTGCAAAAAATATGTTATGTTATGGATGGGCATCGTCCTTAAATACAGCAGTAACCGATATAACTTGGAATGTTTTATTTGCGAATTTTAATGAGCAAACTCAAGGAGATTATATTGATATAGATTTACCGGATAGAACAGGATATCCAGAGTTATTTTTAGCTTTGATTTTGATAAATGACGCTTGGAGTAATAAAACTATTGTAAATGAAAGTTTAAAAATTTGCTCGGTTCCCGGTACTTTAGATTATTTTTGTATAAATCCGGATAACAGTAAAGTAGATATTGGTGATTCGCATTGTGTAAATATTCAAGGGTTCAATAATATATATGGAGTTCAAAATCGTATAAGCGTAGCATTTGAAGATTGGTACATGGAACAAACAGATAACGATTATAATGATGTAGTTATATCAATCCAAGATGCGTTTGTAGATGATAATAATGTGAATGAGATAATAATATCATAATTATATTTAAAATTTGAAATTTGAAATTGTAACTCTGGGATGAGGGATATCTGGATTTTTCTCAGTGAAAGTAAGCCATTTTTCTGGCATATATCCCCGTTTGATTTTATTGCTGAGAAATGCTGCCATCCAAGAAAAAGTGGAATTAGATAAAATAAAAAATTTTAGTTGCATCATAGTTTCAAATGTTTGTTTCTCATTTTGATCAAAATAAATAAAGTTTTTATCAAAATTAATAATATTTTCAACGTCAACTAAATATTGTCCGTCTAATTTTGTATTTAAATCTGTATTATGATCAATATCATCATATAATTTATTTTTATATTCATTTACTTCGTTTTTACAGTAATTAATATCGTCAGAAAAAATAATTATTTTGAACTTTCGATCAATAATATCATAGTCTTTTTTTATTATTAGTGCTTTTTTATAACACTGTTCAAATGAATAATATATATATGTTTTATTTTTTTTGATATAATCTGTTCTACGTAAATGAATGCCAACTATATCAGTATTATTGATATTTTTATCATATATTTGTATATTATTTTTGATATTAATTAAATCAGTATTCAAATTTAGATATTTAATAATTTGGTCTTTATATTTACGAAAATTATGATAATTTTGAAAATATCCATTAAATAATATACTACTATTATAATTATTAAATTTCATTATTTCAAAAATTTCTTCATCATTTATTTCAGTTAACGGATATAATTCTATATTTTTTTCTAGGTTATGTGTTGGGATTTTGTTTAACACTTCAGATTTATATACAATAGGTTTTATAGAATAACATTTTATATAATAGTTGAATTTAAACGCATATCTTAAAGCAGTAAATAGTTGAAATAAACGGTTTCCTAATCTGCCTTGAAAATATAAATGTAATGTTCTGTTATTAATAAAATTATGAATAAATGATTCAGAATTATTTATAGGAATAGTGTAATCAACATATTCACATCTAATAGAACTATATCCAGGTGCCTGTAATGTAATATATGGATAAAAAGTAATTATTTGAAAAGTATTTGATATAAATTTATCAAATGGAACTATATTATCATTATTAAATAATTCATCTATTTTATAAAGATATTCCCATAAATTAATACTGGTATTAACAATCAAAAAATTAGATGATTTTCCATTTTTAACTGAAATAAATTTATGTAAAGGAGTTACAATTTTAAAATCACGTTTTAATAGCCGACAGTTAGGATTTCCATTAAAAATATGCCAATTATTATTATCGGTTAAAAATTTTAAAATTATTGTTATATTTTCTATCTGAGATGGTTTAATAATACAATCATCTTCAAATACAATGTAATATTTATTGTTTAATGTTTTATTTATTTCAGCAACTTTTAAATGTGATAGAAAACATCCTTTAACAGGATTTTCAGGAATATTTATAGCAGAAAAACGAATAAAATTAAATATAGTACTATACGAATTATTATTTTTTAAAAAATTATTCCATTTATATAATTCGTGATCAAGATTAATAACATATACATTAATATTACTTTGCATGATATATATATTTTTTTTATTTTATTAATTTTAACTAAAGATGTATATATTAGTAGTGATTATATATAATCACTGCTATAATATATATAGTATGGGATTTAAGCGACTATTATATTTTCCGTATAGCGAAATAGTTTTGGCAATAATTTTAGGATTTGGATTGGCAACATTGTTTAGAAAAAGCTGTGGCAATAAATCGTGCATCGAATACCAGGGTCCCGATTTAGCGGAAATCAAGAAAAACACTTACAATATCGGCGGTGATTGTTATAAATTTGTGCCGAAACAGACCAAATGTAGCGCAAATAAGGGAAAGGAAATCATCAACCTTACATAAATAGGGGAATAAGCCCGCCTTTGACATGACCCATTCGTTAAATATTAATTTATAGCTTCTATTTTTAATTATAAGTAATGACCACGAATCTTTCCACTTTACCCCAGGCACCCAATGTACCCCAACAAACAATACCTCAAATGTCGAATATGAATCAGCCACCCAGTCAAAATCAAAACATAATCCTTTCGGATGGTGGTGCAACCAGTTATTCAACATCCGATCTAGACAAACGTCGTCCTCAAGAGGTAGATCTCACGGATAATTCCGGTGGCAACAAAAGCATGGAGGAGATGATGAAGCAAGTTCAGGTGGCATCGGGGCAAGGACTTACTAATATAAGTCAAGTGCCTACCCATCATGCTTCCACATCGCAACAACATGTTGTAGATACACAGGCTACCGCTAATAATTTAGAGAAAAGCGAAGAGCTGGAAAAGAAGCGGGTCCGCTTTACCGAAGACGATTATATTAATAATTATCAGGCACCCAACACTAGTGAAGTAACAACTGATAGCAGAGCTACAACAGAGACACTTTTTGAGCAGTTCAAAGTTCCCATCATTGTCGGTCTACTGTATTATATTTTTGAGATGCCCGCAATCCAAAAGATGTTGCTGAAAGCTTTTCCAAAGATGTTCAAGTCTGATGCTAATATCAATGACTACGGAGCGCTATTAATGGCTGTTATTTTTGGTGGACTCTATTATGGAATTACGAAACTGTATGAGACATTTTAGTTTGTAAAAATAATCAAAAAATATATAACCACAATAATCATTATATAAAATCTAAATATTTTATATAATGCTTAAAAAAACTCAGATAGAAGTACAGAGTGATACACCAATAATAGATGTACATGTTTTGACTACAAGTATTTTATCTGCAACTATTTTGTTTATGATGTTGCGTTACAATAAAAATTTTGACAAACCCAGAGTAAAGTATATTGTGACTATAATTTCTATATTATTTTGCTTAGTAGCAATTGTAGTAAGTGTTTATGCTGTTATAGCATCAGTAATTCACCACAAAATTGACAAAAAAACATAATTATTTACTGCGTAGAGATATATTTTCAAAAACGTTTATATTAGATAATATACCGATTATAACAAGCTCTATATTACTATTGATCTCTCTATTACTATTTTATACTGTAACTGTTACAAGTATTCGATTTTTTCAAAAAATCAGAATGTAAAAATACGATTTATAAGGATTAAAAAATACAGTAGAACAGGCATAATGATCTGCTCCAAGAGTTTTGTATAAATTAATATCATTAATGGTTTGAATACCACCACCACCAATAATTGTTACATTAGATTATTCGGTTTTTGGTTTACTACCTTCATTATTTTTGGATTTAAAAACACCGAGGACGCACTCGAAGGGCTGGTAATCACAAATCAAATCAATGAAATTAAGCGCAAAGCGTTGAGTATGTTTGCCATATTTTTGTTCTGCGTTTTTACTGACAATATAATTATAATAAGGAACAAAAGTTTCACTGCTTACGTTTTGTGTTTTTTTCGTAATAAATAATTGATCAAGTTGTTTCTTCCAAACATCTTGATTTACCATGTTACACTCAGGAATCTTAAATGTGAGTTCGCATGATTTACGAAGCATGTTCGCTAAAATATTATCGAATAAATTGAAAGCATTATATGTTTTAGCACAGTTAAATAGTCGTTGATATTTGTGTGCTTCAAAAACAAAATCGGTTGTAATAAAGATGCCCTTGGGTTTTAAAAGGGTAGAAACCTTCCGGAAAAACAGTGGGCGATTAGAAAAGCAGTAGGCACTTTCGAGAGAAATAATCAAATTAAATTTTCCTAAAGCATTCGCACAAAGTGATTCAGGATGAGCGTGTAAAAATTCAACATTTTCATGAAAATGATTATTGAGTGCATGCTCAATATTGGTTCGTTTAGGATCGACCGCTAATATTTCGCAGTCAATATTGCGTTGCTCTAATTCTTTTTTTAGCAAAATGGTGGTAGCACCCTTGTCGCAGCCAACATCGAGGATTTTTAATGGTTGTTTTTTTTCGGAGTGCAACTCAGTCGCGTGTTCGATGATGAAGCGCACCAGCTTTTCGTTGGCTTGTTTTATAGAATGAGCAGCAGCATTTTCATTTTCTTTTTCGCCCCATAAACCAAATTTGAGATCTTCTGAACTAGTTTCAATATTGTTTATGAGCCACGAAAAATATTCATTATAAATCCGAATTATGAAATCTCTCAAAAATAAATTGTATATGCGATAAAAAAACATGGCAGCAATAATAAGAAAGGTGATTATGCGGATAATTACCATGGATCCAGATAGTGAAACAGGACAAACCGCACATTGAGGTCTCATTCCTATTCCCATATTTGGGGTAAAGAAAGATGCAAATGGTGGGATCATCATAATATGTCTTGTAGTTCTTTATAATTAGTAAGAGTTTTAATTTGCGATTTCAACTATTATTTTTGAGTAAAGAGAGAAAACTCTAAATAAAAAAAATAAACAAAAGCAATGGGTCATCCGAAGGTACCAGTGGATAGGAGAGGTGCCCTACCCCCAAAAATTGATTTCCTTTTTTTTGGACGAGGAGATGGTAATTTCACACGTCTCAGACCGTCTTTCGACTACTTTCGCTCAAAGCTTCTTAACCCTCTTTATCTTTGCTTTAACCTTTAAAAACAAAAAATAAAAAATTTCTATAAAAAAATTCTATAAAAAAATTCTATAAAAATGGCATTACCAGTAGCACAATTCCAAGAGGTACCAGGAGGATTCGATTTTCTGGAAGAAATGCACACGAGGCAGGAGAAATTTATTGATTCAATCAATATCTGGGATTTTTACGGCGATTCGTCAACCATTTTCATGAACACCGCTGCTGGAAAACGGCATCTGGTACACGCGATCTTCCAAAAGTACCTCCGTGGCACCTACTTTGAGTGGTTGCCAATGGAGCTTGTCGAGATTATTTTCGATTGCGAGCGACGACTCGAGTTTTCAGCAGACTACGTGTTTTACACAGACTATTATTTCTCAGAGGAAGATTCCGTGATTGAGACGACACGGCATTTGCGCCCAACTCGTGAGCAGCGCGAACAAATACGATCATCGGGCGAAGTTACCAGGCTCGATGTTATTCAGACGCCCCTCGGGGATACTTTTGGACGACGTATCTTGAAGAACAACACGGCTGCGTTGATTGCACATGACTTTAGTAAGATGGTGTTATCTTTCAAGGAAAACTGGGCAACGTCAATCGGTAATATGTTTCAGTTGCTAACCAAACACATGTTATGGATTATACACCACAGCTATCTTCATGAATGGGAGTCATTTATGAGAGTGATTTATCGGAAGCAGTGGGAGTTTGAGGAGCATATGTCCTTCTTTATCCGTGAATATGGTGAAATACCTCAAGAACTTATGACACCCGATAATCATGACCAGGTTTGGGAAAATTTATTGAAATCTAAATACTTTTTGGAAGAGTATGTGCCGTATGCGTTGCTTTCCCAGAGCGATAGCTTTCATGCCGCGGTAAATAATCAAATGGAACTTCAAGGTCATGTCGACACGACACTCTTTGATATCTACATGATTACCGGGGTTCATCCAAACACTATTGATCTCAGAAAAGCACGGGAATTTGAAATGGAGATCTACGCACCAAAGTACTACCATGAGACTTACAAAAACTACATGAAGCTGCGCAGCGGACGACGACTGATTCCAAAGGGCGAACTACCGGAATTTTACTGGTGTGCGGGAAAATACATCCAGCGCTTTATCTAGTTTCCCCTTCTCTTTGCTTTGCTCAAATCCAAAAAATAAATTCTATATTAAATAAAGACTTTTTGTCTTTTTTCTTGAAAGAGATAAAAATAGAAATAAAAATAAAACAATTACTAAGGAGTTTTAGGGGAGGTATCAACCCCTAAAATTGATTATCTTTTTTTTTGAGATGGAGTAGATAATTTTACGATCACCATAGTTATTTGACTAATTTCGCTCAAAAGCTACTTTGCACCACAAACTTATGCTACTAATTTTATAAACTGTTATAATCATGGCATTTGTGGCGATGATAGATGATTTATGGGATGAACGTTTTGTATCTGACGCAGAGGATTTTTACATATCGATTGATCATGAATACTTTTTCGAGCATGGTAACACAAACTTTGTGATGTCAAAGGCGGGTACAAGACAACTGGTGTCAGCAATGGTAGAACGCGGGGATTATACCAATACGTACTTCAGTTGGTTACCAATTGAATTAATTCAAATGATTTTTGAGATGGCTATGAGTTTGATGGAGCGTGATGAACAATTATATTACATGGATTATTTTTCTGATGAACAAGTTCAGGCCAAGATTTTGCGAGAAATGCGCGTGCGCCCGGGAGTTGTAGATGTCGCCGGAAGCCGGTACAAAGAAATGAGCACCCCATTAGGAACCATCAAGTGTCGCAACGTTTACCTCGAGAACGACGTACGCAAATGCACCAGAGCGTTTGCCTCTATTGTAGAACATGGTATCAAAAGCATCGAAAATATACGACGTATGAAAATAACTATGGAACAATGGTTTATCTGGGTATGTGACCACACGTATTCGGACAATTGGGAACAATTCATGCGGATTATTACTAAGAAGGTTTATGAGATCAATTATACGCTTTCAAAACTACGTGACAACAAATTGAAACTGACAAATTTTTCGACACCTGAATCCATAAGAGATCTTGAATACACTGCTAACCAAATGAAATTCTTTATAGAAGACTATATTCCATATGCGCTCCTCACGCGCAGTACCACATACTTTAAGTGTCGAGACCACATTGAAGGTCGTAGTCGCTACGAGGTAAACACTTTTGCCGAAATGCTCTTCAATCTGTTCACGATTACTGGGCGCCATCCAAATGAAATTAACAAACAAGAGGCGTACGAATTTGAGATGGCGACCTACGCACCCGAATACTTCTACAACGTATATGCCAAATACAAGCGATCCGATTATGGCAAACGATTGGTTCCGGAAGGAGAAAAGCCGGTGTTTTACTGGCGCGGAGGTCACTACGTTCATGCCTTTGTTTAGAATTTAGCAAAACTATATAAAACCATACACCCAAACTACTATATATACCCGGATATATACAAATAAATGTTTAACACTGACGATGACTCGAGTCCTATGGCGATTTTAGGCAATGTGATTAGAACAAACATAATGGTCAACACAAAGACAGGCAATCCCTTTGTAGACATGTTTTTTGCTAGTATTTTGCTCATTAGTTTGAAGCGTATTTTTGTTTACATTTCCGATTTTTCTCTTGCTTGGCTCTCCATATGCGAATATTTTTCTTTTTTGCGTTCTAACAAGATCAAGTTTGAGGGAAAGCGCACCACAAAGTCGAACAATTACGCTACGCAGACCGAAAATCTGTTTAGTACTCGGTTCAAAGCGATATGGTACTTTGTGTCAAGCAAGAGCGAATTGTTCAACAAAGACATTTACGCTTTAAAAGAGATGCCGTCGAGTGACAATGACCGTGATGCTGTCGGTGATACCATAACCAATAAGAAGTTGAAAAATTACACCAATGATCTTTATGTGGTGAATCAGCGACGATCGTTTGAAATTGCGCCGTCGATTTACGTGCGGGTTACCATCGATAACGATCGATTAAGAGGTGATAATCGCAATAACTCAAACACAAATGTTTTTATCATGATTATTGGTGTGACTATTTATTCGCGCAAGAAAAGTCTCCAAGAGTTGAAAGAGTTTTGCGATACGATCACAGAGGAATATATTGATAGTATTGAGATGCGTCGCGATAAGAAGAAATATATTTACGAACTTCAGGACAAGCATGAGGAATTGAACAAATGGAACTGGCATGAATATCCATTTAATTCGCATAAGCGGTTTGATAACGGAATGTTTTTTGACAACAAAGAGTATTTGTTGGATAAGCTCGATTTTTTTGTGAATAATAAGCAGTGGTACGAAAACAACGGAGTGCCGCACACGCTAGGTATTGGACTGCATGGTCCTCCGGGGACCGGCAAGACATCGATCATCAAGTGTGTGGCCAACTATTTGAATCGCCATATTATTGTGATTCCGTTGAACAAGATAAAGACGCAGGGGCAGTTTATGGCAGCGTTCAATGAGGAAACGTACAACAAAGATAACGCGAAGAATTCGGTTGGGTTTGAAAAGAAGATTATTGTTTTTGAAGATATTGATTGCATGATTGATCTGGTCAAGGATCGCAACTCAAAAAAAGACAATACAGGTACTCAGAAAAACTCTAAAGATGGTAAAAACAAAGAAGAAAAGTCAGAGTCGGAGAAGACGGGAGAGCTGATCAAGGCGGTTATCACGGATATTAGGAACGAAGACGACTCGCAACTGACCAGTTTTATGAAGAAGACCTCGAAGGACCAAGACGATTTGACGCTGTCGTTTATGCTGAACGTGATCGACGGGATCCGGGAGACACCGGGAAGAGTAATGGTTATCACCAGCAATTTTTACAATCAGCTGGACAAGGCGCTTACGCGCCCCGGGCGGATCGATGTTTCGCTCGAAATGAAGAACGCCTCGGTAAATGTCATTGAAGAGATGTACGAGTATTACTATGATGAATCAATCCCGCAAAGCGTGCGAGAAAAGCTGAGGGATAATATTATATCACCAGCAGTGATTAACAATATCCGATTTGACTCGCGATCTCAAAAGGCGTTTTTGGAGAAGCTAGTTACTTATTTCTAATTTTATTGATTTTCTTTTTTTTCTTTTTTTTCTTTTTTTTCTTTTTTTTCTTTTTTTTCTTTTTATTGAAGATGTGAATATTTATTTTTGTTAGCGGCGAAGAAACCGCGTTTTTTTCCTACAGCAGCGCCAATATTGCGAACCCTGGCTAAAGAGCGGTTAACCACATTGCGGTCACCTTTCATAAAAGCTTGTTCATCGTTTTTACCGTTGACTCTGCTGCCTTGACCAATGGCATTGCGTTTTCTGGCTTCAATATGAGAAGAAGCGCTGTAAGATGCGGAACTTTGAATAGGCTTTCCACTATGTTTTTGTTTTTGACTCGTAGATGAATAAAGTGGTTTGAGAATGTAGGCGGGCTGCGCCTTGCCGTTCTGGAATCGATATTGGCTGGTGGTGCGGGCATAGACGTTGCGTCCCATTGAAAATACAGCGTCTTGTGAAGAAGGAGGGGCGCTCCTCACCGGCATAGCACCAGGGCCTTTTAAAACTTTGGATTCGTTGCTTCCACTGGCAATAGGACTTGAAGTAAGCGTGTTTACTAATATTGTTGGTGGTTTAAACATACTTATATATTATTTATATAATATATAAATTCTAAAGTTCAAATACTAAAAGCATAACTAATAGATTACTAATTTAAATCTTGAAGCTTAAATCTTACGAGGCGAAGAGCCACGAATACGGTTGCGGGGAGAGAAAGAACCATTGTTTGAGCCACCAGCAGAGTAATCAGCTGCTGAATTTTTGCCTAAACCAGCGTAACCGTAATTAATAGCTTTTTGTCGGCGGTATTTGACAAAGTCGGATGCGTCATAAACGTATTTTGGATTACATGTGACACCAGGAACTCCAGTGTTATCGGAAGCATTACGCTGCCCACCATCTTTGGTTGTTACAATTGGTAAACGAGGACGTGTGGGAATCATGTTAGGTCCTCCTGAAACATAGTTCACCCGCGATAAATAATCACCAGCATTATTGATAAGACGAAAGCCACCTATAGCGGGTTTGGTATTAATACCGCTTTTTTCCAAGTTTTGTTCAAGCTTGTTCCATGCTTGACGTAAGACGAAACGATTGCGTTCTCTAAAGCTCCCATTCACAGCCGGATATGGCAAAACAATAGCGGCGCCGCGTACATTAGACCATGTTCCTGGGGGCACATCTTTTGTTGGAAATGTTGTTCTACAAGACATACTGTATATATATAAAACACAATAAAAATTTATAAATTATATAAAACACAATAAAAATTTATAAATTATATAAAACACAATAAATTGTATTTTATAAATAGTATTGTTTAACATTTGTTAATGCTGTAATAGAAAAAAATATACATATAAATAGCAACATTAATAGAATAAAATATAAGTAATAAATAGTCCTTGTCAATAACAGCGTTTATAATCCAAAGTATTTGTGAAATAAAAAATAGTAGGTAAACATCAATATCGATTTTTTGAGTTTTTTTAGTTTTATATAAACGGAATGCGGACCATAAAAATGCTAAAGCACCAAGTAACGCAGCACTATATGTTAAAAGATCTTGTATAGACATAGCATTTACATCAAAATTTGTAGAATCGATATTTTTAATAGTTTGAAAATTATAGTAATTATTATTTGAGTAAGTCATCTATATATTATGAAAACAATTTGTTCATTGTGAATGATTCGTGTTTCATGTCCAATTTTGTAAAAATTCGTTTGATCAATGCGTCATCGCGGAAACGTATTGTATATGTATGTGAAGATGAATTACGACCAACCCGCCCCATAGCCTGAATCAGCTTTTCTTGGGTGATTTCACTTAAATCTTTTCCAATGTAGCCATGTGAGAACTGATAGTTTGTGCCATAAATATAGTCGGAGGAGGCAATCACCAGCATCATTTTTTGTGCTACCACAAGATCTTTGATTGTTTCTAAATAATTCACATCTGGATTACTTTGGAAACAGCCTACGCCCATAAGTGCTAAAGTTTTCCAGTAATTTTCCACGTTTACAATTCGCATGATGTTCATGACATCCATATTTGTGATGGATATCTTGAAACTGTCTTTTAATCCTTGTACATCATCACATTTCACGAGGGAAATATTAGGATTAACATGACGTTTGTAATGAACTTTGTGGTTTGGTATGTAGTCTTCGGGCAAATGGATTGCCTTGAGTCGTGTGCTAAGTGCATCTACTTGTCCCAAGAGCTTCCGTGGAGTAGAATCGCGATATTTATCATCATCTATATCTTTGTCCGGATTTTCTTTGGCAGTCATATCCTCAACAGCTTTTTCGATGCGCGCAATATCTTCATTTATTTTTGTGTTGGAAGCAATGGTTTTATTTATATTTTCTACAACATGATCTGGTATTTTGCTCTGTTGATAAAGAAATTTGGCCACCTTTTCCACATTGTTTGCCAAGTATATACAGGGACCATGAGTAATGGTATGCGCATCCTTTGTTGTCAGGTAGACCGACGAATTATACATTTTGGTTTGACATGCCTTAAAATGATCATAAATCGTTTTCCAATAATCCTTTTTGATAAATCGAAACAAGTCGAGATAGAATTCTTTGATTGAATTGATATTGATTGCGCCGATGTCTTCAAAGGAAGTTTCATAGTTAGGCGCACCTGGACGAAGCAGTTTTTGCGAATTAGCGCGGATATAATCCAAAAATTTTGTGATTTCATTCAAATCCATATATCGTAAAAGACTGGATTGTGTTTTACATTGTTGGACACACTTGGTCATTTCGCTGTGGGTTTCGCACAAGTGGTGTGGAAGGACCACATGATTATCCTTTGACAAAATGGCCACCGAATTGTTGCTGTGATTGCTAATAATACTGTGGAAGGTGCCTGAAAATCGCGCCACGTAATCTTGAATAGTGTTGGGGATTTCGTTAAAGTGAGGCAAAGTAGCACTGGACAGCACAATGTTGGGGATTTTGTTTTCGCGCCAGTTTTCCTGGATAATCGGGTGAAAATCGTGTTCTTCGTAGTCCATTGAAATAGTGGGTTCATCCCAGTAGAGAATAATGTCTTCGGCTTTGTTGAAAGCCAGCATGTAGCGCATGGCCACCAAATAAGATTTGATATCACAGATCATGATTTCTACTTTGTCACCAATACTGTTGTCCACTTTGAAGATACCACCAGTGCGACGGTGCTTTACAAATTCTTTTGCGGCTGAATAATGAAGCCGAACTTGATCGGCGTCTTCGCATCCAAATGCCAAGGCAATTTTTTTGCCACCGCTGATGGCATGCTTAGCCAAGGCAGTACCAATATGGCGCGCGGCGCACACAAAGATCACTCGGTGTTTCTCGGCTAAACCAAGCGGAGACATGGTCTTACCTGTGCCAGTGGGAGCCACATAGAATACCAATTTACCGGGCGATGTTGCGTCGTGTGTTTTAAACAAATTGAATAGTTCTTTTTGGTGATTGTAGAGCTCTAGTTGCTTGAAATTTTCGCAGATTTCGTTGTGTTCAATGATTTCCTGGGCGTTTTTGATAATGTATTCCATCGAGCATTTGGAGATAAACGCAGAAATAATATGCGCAATATCAATACGTAAATATTTGTTAGCGTTTATAATTGTTTTGTGAAGAGAAACCAGTGTGTAAAACCACTTTTGCCATTTTTCGACGTCTTTCAAAATATACTTTGAAAACTGCGCCAATGCTTCCAAAATAACAAACTCACCAATTCCTGTGATGTTGTCATTAATTATTTTTTCACTGTTTTCCATTCGAATAAGATCACGTTTTTTGGGTTTGAAATTGCTTTTAATAGCAATCACATTTTGCATTTTGTGTTCAGCATAAAATCCGTCTATTTTTTCTTTGAAATATCTAATATACAGATATTTTTCCACATCATCGTTTTTTTCGATTTTTGTCACGTCTAAGATGGTTTGTCCCATATTTTCGCCGTAGTCGGTTTTATTGAATCCGCGTTGAATAAGTGTAATAACACGCTTTTCCTGAGGAGAGCTAGGAACTTCAATTCCTTCCCACTCCTTTTTGGTAAGCTTGGTTTGTGTCAATTGCATTGTTGATAGATTCGTTTGAGTCAGAGTTGTTTTTATTTAATGTACTAATTTCTTTATTTCAATTTAGTAATAATTGAAACAAAAAACAATTCCTAAAAATATTAGAAAGATCACACGAAAGTAACTATATCCATACATAAATATCAACAATGAACTCAATTATACGATCAGTGATTGTTTCGGTTGAAGGTAACATTGGGAGCGGTAAGTCAACCTTTGTGAAAAATATGGAAGCAGCTTTTTCAAAACAAGGAATTGAAAACATGAAAATGATATTTGTACAAGAGCCGGTGAATCAGTGGACACAAATAAAGGATGAAAATGGTATTGATATGTTGAGTAAATTTTATGGAAATCAAGAAAAATATGCGTTTGCTTTTCAAATGATGGCCTATATTTCGCGACTATCGCTTTTGAAACGCGCATATGAAGAAAATCCTAAAAACACCATTATTGTTACCGAGCGTAGTGTATACACGGATCGATATGTTTTCGCAAAAATGCTGTATGATAGCAAAAAAATCGAGGAAGTAGAGTATCAGATATATTTAAAGTGGTTTGACGAATTTATTGAGGAGTTACCTGTTTTTGCGATGGTATACTTACACACGTCACCGGAAGTTTCGTATTCACGAGTATTGAAGCGGGCACGCGATGGTGAAACAATTCCATTAGAATATTTGAAAGAATGTTATCGATATCATGAAGAGTGGCTACAAAAAGAAAAATCTGTGTTAACGATCGATGTTTCTGGTCTAAACAGTAAAGAGAACACAAGTAAATGGATTAGTGATTCTATCAACTATTTGCGGAAAAATTTGTTAGGCTAAGTGGATGTTCCGAATCGCGCAACGCTTTTGGTGGTCGATATTTAAGCAAATCAATTTCAACAGCGATTGTTTTGAAGTTGTCATCACCATAGATTTCTTGTAGTAATAACCATTCAAATAATCCACCGATATAAATATAAACATTTGAAAATCCTAATTCTGTAAGTTGTTTTGCTTTTGAAACAATGGTCATATCGTGACTATTTTTTCCATAAATATAAATCTCAATTTTTTTATTAGAATATAGTGCGTTATTTATAATACTTTCTTCTTCATTAGACGGTATTGTATTGGCTATTAAACCGGAATGATTACCTTGTGGTAGTGTGCTTATGAGTAAACCAGAAGAATTCTTTTGATAATCGATAATATTTTCAAAATTTACTTTTTTGATACTTGATGATGTATTTCCCATTAGGAATATAATAGTTAATAAATTATTATATTCAAATTTTTATGTTTTTTCCAATTTAATCAAATAAACAAATTAATCAAATAAACAAATTAATCAATTTAATCAAATAAACAAATTAATCAAATTAATCAAATTAATCAAAATAATCAAAATAATCAAATTAATCAAATTTAATGACAATTTCTATATCTTCCTTTTTAATTGTTTTTGCTGCGGAAATTGATAACTCTTCGCGTTTTTTACGGGTCTTATTTACTTTACTTTTATTTCCTTTACACTTTTTATCAGAATTACTCTTGACATTAGTGCGTCGTTTTGCTGTGCTATTCCGCTGATTCATATCTCCTTCAATATGCTTAAAATTGCGTTCAATGTAATCAATAACATTATTTTCGATTGCCCACTTGAAAAAATTAAGCTGGCCAATTGTGGTCTGCACACTAGTATTTTCTTTATATGGAATAGTAATGCGCTCCCATCGACAAAATGGATCAAACCTACGCTTTGAATAACCGTCTAAACGACGCTTGTAATCCGCATATACTTTAAAGCGAACAGTTGCCTCGTTTATTTTGATATCATAAACAGTAAAATACTTTTTAGCATAATTAGTGGAAAACCAATCAATAATTCGCAAAGAAATACGAGATTGACCATTGATAATGCCTAACATTTTGTCTAAATAATCGGTTCCTTCATAAAATTCTAAAAGTTTAGTTAATAACAATTGATTTTGTGTTGAATATTTATTTGAAGTCATAAATAAATGTTCTTTTATTGCTTTAGTGACGAATTTTTAAGTATTTTAACGCACTAAAGATAAAATTTACTTGTAAAAACATTTAAAATCGTCTCTTTATGCTTAATATAAATGTATACTCAACTTTTTAAATTTGCTAAAAGATTGGTACCACGTATTTCTTCAACAGAAATGATTGCCTTACAAAGTGGTACTACAAGTTTGGATCGCCAGATTTTTCAAGGAGAAGTTGAACTCCCTAAAAAAAAGGATTATGGGGTGAAGAATGACACATTAATTCAGCAAAATGTGAGAGAATTGTTAATTAAATATCGTGATACAAATGATGTCAAGGTGTATCCTAGTACCACTATTAATTCTACATTGGAAACTATGGCTAATTTGCGATTTTTCTCTCTTATTATTGATGAAAAATATGGTGGTACTAAGCTATCAGTGGAAGGATTATCCACAGCGTTGTCGCAACTCACATCAGTGAATCCCGCGTTAGGGATTATTGCTATGGTACCTAATTCATTGGGTCCCGCCGAGCTTTTGGAAAATTATGGAACCACTGAACAAAAGAATAGATTTTTACCAAAGCTTGCTAAAGGTGAACTAATTCCATGTTTTGGACTGACGGGTCCTAATAATGGCTCGGATGCTGTGGGTAAGATTGATGTGGGTACTGTAGTTTTAGATGATGTTACAAAAAAACCTATTATTGAGCTTACAGTCGAAAAGCGCTATATTACCTTGGCGCCTATTTCAAATTTAGTAGGACTGGCGTTTAAGCTGGAAGATCCAGACAACCTGTTACCCCCGGGGGCAAGCGAGGGAGTAACAGTGGCGCTGTTAGAGCCTGGTAATTGCCCTGAGTTGCGCCAAGAGACCCATCACAATCCACTGAATGTGGGCTTTCCTAATGGCACTCTTCGTGGTAATTTGCGATTTGGATTAGATAATATTATAGGTGGTAGCGAAAAGGCAGGACATGGTTGGAAAATGCTGATGGAATGTTTGGCAGCAGGACGAGGTATTTGTTTGCCAGCAACAGCCTTGGCGTCAGCATCAGCGGCAACACATGGTATTTTTCACTATGCAAATCACCGAAAACAGTTTAATATACCGCTTATTAAAATGGATGGTGTGGTGGATAAACTGGCATCGATTGCTGCTGAAACGTGGATGATTCACAGCTCAGTAAAGCTGACAAATCAATTGCTCGACAGCGGTGAAAAACCAGCGGTGTTATCGGCGATCATGAAACAGCAGACCACGGAGCGAGCTCGGAATGTTATTAATAATGCGATGGATATTCACGCAGGAAGTTCGATTTGTTTGGGTGAAAACAATTTTTTGGAAAAATTTTATCGGAGCGCACCCATTGGAATTACAGTAGAGGGCAGCAATACTCTCACAAAAAATCTTATTATTTTTGGACAAGGATTAAACAAGAGTCATCCACATATATTCAATCTCTATAAGGCAATAATTGGAGACGATAAAAAAGACTTTAAGGAGCATATTAATAGTTTTGTTAGTGATTTCATAAAGAATTATTTATGGTGTATTCGCAATAAATGGGCGATTTATATTTGTGATTTGGAAAAACAGACAAGACTATTTGCCACATTGGCTAACTTTGTGGCATTGAAAGGGGGTGAAATAAAACAGAATCAGATGTTGTCGGGAGATATGGCGTCATTTCTTTCGAATTTATATTTGGCACATAGTGTTTGTTGGATGCAAGAAAACAATGAAGTATCAGCAAAACTTAGTGAATATTGTTTGAAAACTTTATTAAATGATAATCGTAGGTTGATAAACAGAATCATTGTTAATTATAATGGTGGATTTATCGTAACTATATTGACTTTACCATTGCTACAAAAAGTAAAACACGAATTGTATGAAGATAAACGCGAGTTAGTAACAGAAATGATGAATAATCCAAAGATCTTACAACATTTAAAAGAAAACGTTATTGTGGAAAACACTGTTTTGGCTGAATTGGAAGAATTAACAAAAATGAGAGAAAATAATAAATATTGCGAAAAAACCGAAAAATACGAAAAGTTATATAAAAA